>ENA-OYXX01000002-OYXX01000002.1-human-gut-metagenome-genome-assembly--contig:-NODE-2-length-119074-cov-24.741503_pt1 | contig 119074 bp, 88 predicted proteins | sample MGYA00243976_ERZ653434 | MGnify/ENA primary metagenome ERZ653434 (study PRJEB26926, sample SAMN06165112) | human gut metagenome | biome: ENVO:00009003; feature: ENVO:2100002; material: ENVO:00002003...
TGTAGTACATCGGGAAAGTCAGCTCAATCGGCGTCTTGTCGATACCGGTATAGATAATCTCCCAGTTGTCCATAAAGAGAGAGCCGGCAGTGCCGAGGTGAGGCTTTACGCAGTGGAGATTGAGGGTACCGTCGGTAACCTTCACGTTGACGGAAACTTTAAGATTGGCTGCATTATCTTTGAAATAAGCAGCACCTCCCTCTGTTCCGAAATCAACGCTCGAAGGGGTTGATTTAATCTGGTTTTTGATTTCAACACCATTAATTGTGAAGCTGAAGCCGGAGAGTGTAGCTGCATCGTATTTGCAAGAAGCGATGTATGCTTCCACTCTGTAATTACCATTGGGTAGGTTGTCGATTGTACGGTCGTAGACAAAAGAGTCGTCACTCTGTTCGTTTTCATGAGCGAGACGAACCACAAACCAGTTATCGTTTGAGCCACCGCCACGCACACCCCAAACCTGGGCATATGCATTTGTTGCAGTCAACGCGTTTTTCCAATATCCTTCGATGTTGGCGTGGTCAAGAACATAATTATGGCCTTCACGCATCGCCATTGAGAGTAAGTATTCTTTCCCGGAGGTAGACCCGTTGCTTGCTTCGTTGAGAATATCGTTGAGTGTCAGTACTTCCCAGTTGTATTCGTTTTCGAACTGTGTGGCCTCGTCGCTGAAGAAGGCGTTATGGGTTGTAAATGGTACACCAAAATTCGGATCCTGCCAGTTCTGGTCGCGAAGACGTTTGGATGTTCCGTTGAGTGTGAAGGTTACATAGTTTGTGCCTGCCACAGTATTCATTTGAACTGTAGCGGGAGAACCATTGTCGATATAATCGTTGTCTCCAAGACCTTTGCCGTTGTTTCCGTCAAGTGGGGATACGATTTTAATGGTTCCATCGCTCTGTTTGATGAGTTTTACGGGAAGACCGCAGTCATCGGTTACGGCGTGGGTTCCCCACCATAATCCGTTAGCCAGATACAGGCCGGTCTCCACGTTGCGGATATACACTGTGGGCGAGTTCCAGTCGAGGGTTTCGTCGATGGCGTAGCGGACTACGGGAGCGTTCGAGCCGCCGGTGAAGTTGTTCTCGATGATTTTGTATACAAGTTCGGAACCGCTGTATTCGCTGCGGAGCACATAGTCGGAGTAGATGATTCCGAGCGGACCTTTGCCGAGGTTGGTGCTCAGCCAGTTGATTGCAAAAGGATTCATTTCTTTTGCATTAGTGCCGTAGCGGCTGTTCCATGCGCCGCGCGATGTGAAGTTCATCGACCACTTGGGCAGATAGGAACCATTCGCTTTAAAGCCGTCGTTGGGAGTAATCTGCGACGATGACCAGTTGAGCAGGGCTTCGCAGTCGGTCTTTTTGGTATCCATGGCGTCGGAGCCGTCCGACCAGTCCTGTACTACGAGCTGGGTGGCCTTGGTCGCATCGGATGCGTTGTAGACTGTCAGGCCGTTTCCGTTCTCAAAGCCTTTGTGCCAGCCATCGATATAGGCTGCCTTGGGTAGGTCGACATAATAGAAGCGGTCGCGGCGGAAAATGACAATCTGACCACGGACATCGCCTACCTTGAGATCGGGACGGAAGTCAACGAAATATTTTGCCAGATCGCCGGTGTTGATGATTTCGTTGATTCTGGCGTTGAGCGTCTGCTGGTCGGCGGTATCTGAGTCACCGAGGTTACCCTTAAACAGATGAATAATAAAGAACTCATTCGGATGGGCTGCCAGGAAGTCGGTAAGCATCTTCATGGCGTCGGCAAACGAGGTGTTTGTTGCCTCGGTGCCGTGGTAGCACCATGCCTGACCGTTTCGGAGACCCGGACGGAAGTCCCAGGCGCGTATACCGCGGGTCATCATTTCAGGAATTTCGGCGTCCTGCGCCTCTGAAAACATTGAGACTGAATTGCCGCCGGTGGCGGAGTCGTGGGTGCCGGGAATGGATACGTGGGCCACAAACATGTTGTCGGGGAGGTCGGCCATCCAGTCGGCTGCTTTTGCCTCGGTAGCGGCTGTGAGTGTTTTGGAGTCATTGCTCCAGGTTTTGTCCCAAGTCACGCCGTCGTATGCCGTGGCAGAAGATGCAATAGCGAGTACCGCTATTGCAACAGCGTAAAAATGTTTTTTCATTAATTTTAGGCAGTTAGATAGGTTATAGAAGTATAAATAGATTCAAGGCAAATTGTTCTGATTTGAACTTTAAGACAAAATTAAGAATTAAAGGCTAAAAATTACCCCCCCAATGTTAAAATATGCTAAATGAGGCAATTTTATGCGAATTGCATTTATTTCCCTGTCTTTTCCTAAAAATGGTTGACAGATAAAGGTCGTTTAAGTTTACTGTTTACTGATTAGGTTTACAAAGATAGTTATTATAGTTGACATCCTGATAACTATCGGAAGTGGCGGGATGCAGCAAGGACGATGCTGCGGAATGTTTCGTGGCATCGCCCTTGCGATAGTGTGGGAGACAGGATGGTGTCTCGAGTATGTAAATCTATATTGGAAACCTGGGAGTTTGCGTGATTCAGCGGATAATTACCTTGGCAACTTTCGAGCCCTGGCGGCGGATGTAGATGCCGTTGACAGGATTGGCCACGGGCTGCCCCTGGAGGTTGAAGTATTCAACGGGTGCGTTGATATCGGCATCAGCCTCTACACCTTCAACGCCGGTGATAACGCCGGTGGCGCTTACAGAAACGCCGGTGGCGTCGCTATGGGTCATGGAAGGAGTCATTCCGGCCGGCACGGCGGCGAAAGCGTAGTTCTTCCCGTTTTCAACGGTTACGGTGTATTCCTGCAAGCCGGAATTAGTCCAGGTGTCGTCGGCCTCGATGGCGGCAGTCTCTTCGGCAGTGAGCACGCTGAAAGCCTGCATGGCGGCAGCGGCGGGGTTATCGCTTACCTGATACCATACGGTGCAGCCTTCTTCGGCGGTTACGGTCACGGTCTTGTTGGCTTCATCGATAGCGAGAGCGGGAACGCCGGGCTTCGTCAGGGCTACTGCGAGGCCACCGTCTACTGCTGTGAATTCATAGCCTGCGGGAAGCGCGAATTTCGATGCGTCGGCCTCTACGCCTTCGGCAACGGTTATGAGGGTCTTGCCTACGTAGCCGGCCATGTCGGCGCAGCTGATAGCGATGGGAGTTGCGTTGGTCATGGCGCCTTCCACCTGGATGCGGGCGAATTTAGCGCCGCTTACAGCGGCGAGCTCGATGGTGATGGCGTTGTCACCGGCAAGATGGATATGGCCGTTGGTATTGACGAATACATTACCTGTCTTGGAGTCGGTAAGATAGAGCCAGCCGGTTTCTTTAATGTTAATAAGGGAGCCGTTTGTAGTGGCATATTCTGCAGTTACCTTATCCAGAACCACCGTGCCTTTCTGAATGGCAATCATGCTGTTGGTTACGGCGGTGTTTTCGTTCTTCAGGATGAGGTTGCGGAGCGTGAGAGTGGAGACGCCGCAGTCGTTGTTGAGCTCGAACATCGTGTTGTTGTTGGAGCCGTTGAAGCGGGTGATGGTTTTTGCTTCGCCGGTTGCTTCAACAAGGATGTTGAAGTTGAGTTTCTGATTGGGAAGGAAGCGAGAGGCAGTCTGGCAGTTGTCGAGCACGCTGACAACGGTCTGCTGGCCTTCTTCTACGGCTACCACAGCGGCATTTAGAGCATCGGAGATAGTTTTGTAGCCTGTGTCGCCAATCATTGCGACATAATTCTGCTTGGCATATACGAGGTTGCTGCCGTTGGCTTCAACACCACAACCCTCGGCTGCGCCGATGAAGTTGAATTTGGTGAGGTCGGTATAGCCGGTTACCACTGTCTTGTCGAGAGTTATCTTAGTAAGATATACGTCGATGGCGGTGGTGTTGGTGAGGTTGTTGGCCTGGAAGGCCACGCCGTCGGGATAGATGGAGAGGCCGGGATTATTGCCGGAGATGGTAAGGCCGTTGTTGCGGTTGGTATAGGCGGTTGCAAAACCGTCGGCTACCACGCAATTGTCGAGTGTAACGTTGGTAAGAGTGTAATTGCCGGTGTTCTTGGAGGTAAAGATGCAGTTTTTGGAGGCGTTTGTTTTGTCTGCATCAGCCTTCATGTTGATGGTGAAGTTCTTGAAAGTGACATTCTCGAAATTCATGGTGCCTTTTTCTGCGGCTACTACGGCGTTTGTATCCCATTCGCGGTTGCCGCCGTCGAAAGTTACGTTTTTCACATTTACAGTGGTGCCTCCCTGATTGCAGAGAAGAACCTGGGTGCCGCGTTTTGTACAACTTACAACCGCATCGGTACCTTCGCCTTCAATTGAGAAGGAAATGTTGTCTTTAGTAGTGATGGCGCGGTCGGAGCATGTGGCTTCTCCAGAGATTAGGATTGTCTGGCCGTCGGCAACGGCGGCGACAGCATCTTTCAGGGTCGAGTAGGTTGCATCCCCGATTTTGATGTCGGCAAATGCGGAGCCGGCGGTGAGGGCTGCGCATGCCATGAGTGTAAACAGTTTTCTCATAAAAAGATAGATTGTTAGGTAGTTGATTTTCGGTTCAAAAAGAAAAGCATTGCAGACGACCTCGGGTTTTCGAGGGCCTACAATGCTTATTTCGAATCAAAAACGGTTTACACTCAACCGAAATCAGGATTTTTCGGGATTAATCCGGATAATCGGGCTTAATCGAGATTAATCAGGATAAATCTCGATTAGAAGAAGTAAACTGCGCGGACGGTCCAGTATTTTTCGCGGGCGGAGTAGTCGAGGAGCTTGGCGAACTTCACCGAGTAGGTGAGCCCCCAGGTGTAGGAGGCCTGAATCTGCCAGTTGCGGTGGATTTCGAAGCCGAGACCGGCCTGCATACCTATGGCGCTGGCGTAGTTGAGGGCGTTGAGCGAGTTGTGGGCCACGGTGAGGTTGAACACCGGGCCACCGAATGCGTAGGGAGCCACCCAGTCCTCCAGACCATTGAGACGCGCCCACTTGAAGCGCAGCGAGATGGGAATCTGGAGGGTATGCAGGTAGGAGCGCTCCTTGCCGTAGCCGTCGGCGCGGAACATCTCCCACTGTCCGAGGTTGAGCGTGGCGCCCTGCATGGCATACATGGCGCCTATGTCGATGCCGAAGCCGATGCCGGGAAACATCATCTCTCCCTGGACACCTAATACGGGGCCTACGCCCTGGTCTACGGCCACGAGGTCCTGCTTGAACTTGAGATTAGTGATGGCTATACCGGCCGTGGGTCCCCACCGGAATTCGGCGCGGGCCGGAATGGCGGCGCAGAGAGCTACGAGGGCGAGGAGAAAGAGTTTAAGCGTTTTTTTCACGTTGCTTATCTTGAAATTAGCGTTTTATCGAATCGGGAGATGGCGGCCGTCAGGCCTTGAGGGCTTCAACTGCCTCGGCGGGTGTGAGCAGCTTCTGCTCGCCGGTGGCCATACATTTCAGGGCGAGTTTGCCGGAGGCCATCTCGCTCTCGCCGACCATCGCGACGTAGGGGATAGCCATTGCGTTGGCGTAGGCCATCTGCTTCTTCATCTTGGCTGCGTCGGGATAGATTTCGGCTGCTATGCCGGCAGCGCGCAGTTCCTTGATGATTTTCATGGAGGCCGCGGCTTCGGCGGCGCCGAAGTTGGTGAACATTACTCGGGTGGAAGTCGTGGCGGCCGAGGGGTAGAGGTCGAGCGCGTTGAGCACGTCGTAGATGCGGTCGGCGCCGAAGGAAATGCCTACGCCGGAAAGGCCCGGCATGCCGAACACGCCCGTGAGGTTGTCGTAGCGTCCACCGCCGGTGATGCTTCCGATTTCCACGTCGCGTGCCTTCACCTCGATAATGGTGCCCGTATAATAGTTGAGACCGCGGGCGAGCGATACGTCGAGGTCAAGCTCAGCTTCAAGCCCCAGGGCGGTAACGCCGTCAGTTACTTCGCGTAGCTCGGCTACGCCCAGGCGGCCTGTCTCGCTCGTGGCGAGCAGTTCGTCGAGTTTGGCGAGGCGCTCCTGGAGGGTTCCGTCGATGGTGAGGATAGGCTGGAGGGCGGCCACGGCCTCGTCGGAGAGGCCGCGCTCGTGTAGCTCGGCGTTGACGTTGTCGATGCCGATTTTGTCGATTTTGTCGATGGCCACGGTGATGTCGACGATTTTATCCTGGGCTCCGATAAGCTCGGCGATTCCGGCGAGCACCTTGCGGTTGTTCACCTTGATGGTGATACGGATGCGCAGGCGGCGGAACACCTCGTCGATAAGCTGTAGCAGTTCGATTTCGTTGACCAGCGAATCGGAGCCGACTACATCGGCGTCGCACTGGTAGAACTCTCTGTAGCGCCCCTTCTGCGGTCGGTCGGCGCGCCATACCGGCTGAATCTGGTAGCGGCGGAAAGGGAGCTGGAGCTGATCGCGGTGCTGCACCACGTAGCGCGCGAATGGCACCGTGAGATCATAGCGCAACCCCTTCTCGCATAGCTGTGTGGCCAGACGCGGACAATTGCCGTCGGCAATCAGCTGCTGGTCGACGCCGCGCAGAAAGTCGCCGGAGTTGAGAATCTTGAAGAGAAGCTTGTCGCCCTCTTCGCCGTATTTTCCCATCAGGGTGGAGAGGTTCTCCATAGCGGGAGTCTCGATGGGGTTGTAGCCGAAGAGGCCGAATACGTCGCGTATAGTGTTGAAGATATAATTGCGGCGCGCCATTTCGGCGGGAGAGAAGTCGCGCGTACCTTTGGGAATCGAGGGCTTGGCCATTGCGATGGGGAGTTGTGTCTGGGTTACTATATAATTATTGTGTTGTCGCGGAGCTGGTGGCCGGTTCAGACCTTGTTGGCGCGTTTGCGCTCGAGCTCGTCGAGAATAATCTTGCGGATGCGGAGATGGTTGGGAGTTACCTCCACGTATTCGTCTTCCTTGATGTATTCGAGAGCTTCCTCGAGGCTGAACACTACGGGAGGCACGATTTTTGCCTTTTCGTCCGCGCCCGAGGCGCGCATGTTGGTGAGTTTCTTGGATTTGGTCACGTTGATTACGATGTCCTTGTCCTTAGCCGATTCACCGACCACCTGGCCGGCGTAGACCTCTTCCTGGGGGAAGATGAAGAAGCGGCCGCGGTCCTGGAGCTTGTCGATGGCGTAGGCGTAGGCCGTACCGGCCTCCATGGCGATGAGCGAGCCGTTGGTACGGCGCTCGATGTCGCCCTTCCAGGGCTGGTATTCAAGGAAGCGGTGAGCCATGATTGCCTCGCCGGCCGAGCCGGTGAGCACGTTGTTGCGCAGGCCGATGATACCGCGCGAGGGAATCTGGAACTCCATATGCACGCGGTCGGCCTGGGAGGTCATGGAGAGCATCTCGCCCTTGCGGCGCGTAACGAGGTCGATCATCTTCGAAGCGTACTCCTCGGTTACGTTGATTGTGAGCATCTCGACGGGCTCACACTTCACTCCGTCGATCTCCTTGACGATAACCTGCGGCTGGCCTACCTGGAGCTCGTAGCCCTCGCGGCGCATGGTCTCGATCAGCACCGAGAGATGGAGCACGCCGCGGCCGAACACGTTCCAGGCGTCCTCTCGCTCTGTGCGCTCCACGCGCAGGGCGAGGTTCTTGTCGAGTTCGCGGGTGAGGCGGTCCTGAATATGGCGTGAGGTGACGTATTTGCCGTCCTTCCCGAAGAAGGGGGAATCGTTGATGGTAAAGGTCATCGACATGGTGGGTTCGTCGATGGCGATGCGCGGCAGGGGCTCGGGATTGTCGACTGTGGTCACTGTATCGCCAATCTCGAAATTGTCGAGGCCGACGATGGCGCAGATATCGCCCGAAGCGACCTCGCTTACTTTCTTACGGCCCATTCCTTCGAATGTGTGGAGCTCTTTTACGCGCTGGCGCACTACGGAGCCGTCGCGCTTGCACAGGCCGATTTCCATCCCCTCGCGGATGGTGCCGCGGTGAACGCGTCCTACGGCAATACGGCCCACATAGTTGGAGTAGTCGAGCGACGTGATGAGCATCTGGGGCTCGCCCTCGTAGGTGGTGGGAGCGGGGATGTGTTCGAGGATTGTATCGAGAAGCGGGGTGATATTGTCGGTGGGCTTGCTCCAGTCGGTGCTCATCCATCCGTTTTTGGCCGAGCCGTAGATGGTGGGGAAGTCGAGCTGGTCCTCTGTAGCGTCGAGGTTGAACATCAGGTCGAACACCATTTCCTGCACCTCGTCGGGGCGGCAGTTGGGCTTGTCGACCTTGTTGATCACCACTACGGGCTTCAGGCCCATCTGGATGGCTTTCTGGAGCACGAAACGCGTCTGGGGCATCGGGCCCTCGAAAGCGTCGACCAGCAGCAGACAGCCGTCGGCCATATTGAGCACGCGCTCCACCTCGCCGCCGAAGTCGGCGTGGCCCGGAGTGTCTATGATGTTGATTTTGGTATCCTTGTAGTTGATGGAAACGTTCTTCGAGAGAATCGTTATGCCGCGCTCGCGCTCGAGGTCGTTGTTGTCGAGAATGAGTTCGCCGGCGTTCTGGTTTTCGCGGAAAAGATTTCCGGCGAGCAGCATTTTATCGACCAGAGTGGTCTTGCCGTGGTCCACGTGGGCTATGATGGCGATGTTACGGATGTTCTGCATGTTGACTTACTTCAGAATTTCAACCTGCAAAGTTAATAATTTTTTGCCGAATGCGAAAGCCGGATATAAAAACGCCCCCGACCCACGGCCGGAGGCGCTCGAAATAAGATAAAGGATATGAGTTCAGTCTTATCTGGATGGTGGTGACGTTGTCAGAATGGCTTAGATGGTAGGAGCCGTTATGACACGTCCCCATTAGTCGATGGGCTCGTCGGCAGGATACCCTCCCATCTCGCGGATGGCGTTTTTCAGCATTGTATACTGCTCGAAGAGGTTGTTGACGGGCACCTCATCCTGCGTGTAGTCGTGCATCGGGCTCTTGAGGAAGAAGCTGAGGAAGCGCTGGATGCCGTAGCGGCCCTTGCGTGCGGCCAGGTCGCTGAGCAATACGAGGTCGAGGCAGAGCGGAGCGGCCAGAATGGAGTCGCGGCAGAGGAAGTTGATCTTTATCTGCATGGGGTAGCCCATCCAGCCGAAGATGTCGATGTTGTCCCAGCCCTCTTTGTTGTCGTTGCGCGGGGGATAGTAGTTGATGCGCACCTTATGGTAGTAGTCGGTGTAGAGGTCGGGCTGCTTCTCGGGCACGAGAATCGACTCGAGAGTGGAGAGCTTCGATACCTCCTTTGTGCGGAAGTTGTCGGGCTCGTCGAGCACGAGGCCGTCGCGGTTGCCCAGAATGTTGGTGGAGAACCATCCGGCCAGGCCGAGGCAGCGTGTGCCGATAATGGGGGCGAAGCCCGACTTAACGAGCGTCTGGCCGGTCTTGAAGTCTTTGCCGGCGATAGGCATGCGTGTCTTCTCTGCCAGCTCCCACATTGCGGGGATGTCGACGGTGGTGTTGGGCGCTCCCATTATGAAGGGGCAGCCTTCGGAGAGGGCGGCGTAGGCGTAGCACATCGAGGGGGCGATACGCGCGCGGTCGTCGGCTTTCATCGCCTTTTCGAGCTGGTCGAGGGTGTAGTGAACCTCCTTGTCGACGGGCACGTAAACCTCGGTGGAAGCGGCCCAGAGCACTACCACGCGGTCCACGCCGGTGCGCTTTTTGAAGTCGCGGATGTCCTGACGGATCTGCTCGGTCATGTCCCAGCGCGAGGTGCAGGTTTTCACGTTGTTGCCGTCGAGACGCTTGGCGTAGTTATGATCGAAGGCAGCTTTCATGGGCACGATTTTCTCGAGCTCATCTTTTACGGGGAGTATGTCCTTGGCTTTGAGCACTTCGCAGTTTACTGCCGACTCGAAAGCGTTGGCGGGGTAGACGTCCCATGCGCCGAATACTATGTCGTTCAGGTCGGTCAGGGGAACTATCTGGTTGTATTTGAGGTATTTCTTGTCGGCGCCTTCGCTTACGCGCATCACGTCGTACTGCGTCATCGACCCTACGGGCTTTGCGAGACCTTTGCGGGTCATCAGTACGCCTGTTATGAATGTGCTTGATACGGCGCCGAGGCCGACCACGAGGACGCCGAGCTTACCTTCGGCTTTGAGAATTTTTTCCATGTGTTTTTAGTTGTGTGTGGTGTTTTGGGGTTAATTCGGGAGGGAGAGATGTGTGTGCGACTGGTGTGTTGCGATAACGGCGTCAAAGGTACGGGCAAAGATTGGAATGTAAAAATTTTTTAAGCGTAAAATATGTTGAAATTTGCAAAAGAGGCTCAAATTACGGCGAGATAAGTTAAAATAAATATATGAAGCTATTTGTGGGTGTTGGATAGTTAATAAATGCAAATAGAGCAAATAGGGCAAATAAGGCAGATAAATGGGGCAAATGCGGCCAATAGGGCTGATGTAAGGAGGAAGAAAAAGATGGTGGGAGCAGGGGAAATCAGTGGTCGCGGACTTTGGCAGCGGCGAGAACGGCCTTGGCAATGGCTTTTGCGGCCGCCGGCCTACAGGGCGCGAAGCTGGGCCAGTCGTTGAAGTCGATAATGTGCAGCCGGCCGGAGGCATCCTGGATGCATTCGCCGCCGTAGACCATCAGATTCAGTTCTCGTGCCCCCCGGGCGCAGATCTCCTTGAGTGTTCGCTCTACGTCGATGTTTTCCGGAAGCGATGGCTCTGAGGCGTCGAAGGGTTCGTAAGGACGGAACCAGTGGAAGAAATCCGTGTCGGCAACGCCATAGAATTTTACGAGCTGTCCCGGCAGGTGGCGGGAAATCACTGCGCGACGGAATCCGCGCAGGAAATATTCCTGAAGCACATCCTGCGCTTCCTCGGGTGTACGCACATAGCTTACGTCCTCAGCGTGCTGCGAGTGGAAGTCGGCTCGTTTTATCCAGCACTGGCCCATGCCAGCCTCGCGCAGACGGCGCTCTACGGCCTCGTTGGTGTCTACAATAATACTTTCCGGGTAGGGAAGGCCGGAACCGATCAGTATGCGGGCCTGGCGCTCGCGGATGCAGTTCTCGATTCCATGGCCCGAGTTGATTACGAGTCGTCCCTCCGACTCAAGCCGTTGCAGTTTATCTATTGAGGTTCGCTCGCGACACATATTTATAATCACCGGCTCGTCGATTCTGCTTGCCACAAACTGTTCCTCGGAATAGATGTGTACTTCGCAGCCGCGCTTGCGCAGTTGGTCGGCCACAGTGTTGAGAATTGTGGCGTCGTTGCCGATATGGTTGGGCGAATAAACTCCGGAACGCATTACCGCGGCGATCTTATATGACGGCATAAGGCAAAATAGAATGAGTAAACTGTTTCGATGAGTGTAAAGATAGGTGTATTCGGGGAAACTGGCAAGTAAAAAAGCTGAAGCGCGGGCTGACTTCAGGAAATTCTGGAGAAGTCGACCTGTCGGGGGAAGCGGAGCGAGACTTCGCGGGCGAGTGGCAGGGATGGGGGTGAGGAGAGAGTGGGGTCCGCCTCAAGTATCTCCGATGCGGCATTTCGGGCCAGCTGCACGAGCTGGCCGTCGGAGGCGAGGCTGGCAATCCGGAGGTTGAAGGGGATTCCGCTCTGCATTGTCCCCTCGATGTCGCCAGGGCCTCGCATCTTCATATCGGCCTCGGCTATTACGAAGCCGTCGGTGGTGGCGGTCATCAGTTCAAGGCGTTTGCGAGTCTCGGTGGCGATTTTTCTCTTCGACATGAGCACGCAGTAGCTCTGATCGGCACCGCGGCCCACGCGCCCGCGAAGCTGATGGAGCTGCGACAGGCCGAAGCGCTCGGCGTTCTCTATGAGCATCATCGAGGCGTTGGGCACGTTGACTCCAACCTCGATTACGGTGGTGGCTACGAGAATGTCGGCTTCGTGCGAGGCGAAAAGCTGCATCTGGAAATCTTTCTCGGAGGGTTTCATGCGGCCGTGCACGTAGGCCACGCGATAGTGTGGAAATGTGTCGCGAATCAGTTCGTACCCCTCCTCAAGGCTGCGGAGGTCGAGTTTCTCGTTCTCCTGGATGAGGGGGTAGACGATATAGGCTTGCCTCCCTTTTGCCAGCTCACGGCCGATGGCACTGTATACGCTGAAACGCTGGTCGTCGTAGCGCAGCAGGGTGGTCACGGGCTTGCGGCCCGGCGGCAGTTCGTCGATTACGGATACGTCGAGGTCGCCGTAGACGGTCATCGCCAGAGTGCGCGGAATCGGCGTGGCGGTCATCACCAGCACATGGGGCGCGATGGAATTTTTGCTCCAGAGGCGTGCGCGCTGCATCACTCCGAAGCGGTGCTGCTCGTCGATGACTACCATGCCGAGATTGCGGAACTGCACGGAGTCTTCGATCAGCGCATGGGTGCCGATAAGTATATGCAGCGAGCCGTCGGCGAGCATCGCCAGAATATTGTCGCGTTCTTTTTTACGCGTGGAGCCCGTGAGTAGCCGAACGTTTATGCCTATCGGGGCGGCCAGCGCGCGCAGCGATTCGTAATGCTGGGTGGCAAGAATCTCGGTTGGAGCCATCAGGCAGGCCTGACAGCCGTTGTCGAGCGCCATCAGCATGGCCATGAGGGCCACTATCGTCTTGCCCGAGCCGACGTCGCCCTGCACGAGACGGTTCATCTGGCGTCCGGTGTCGACGTCGGCGCGTATCTCGCGGATTACGCGTTTCTGGGCGCCTGTGAGCGGGAAGGGGAGAATCTGGGAATAGAAATCGTTGAAAAACTTGCCGATACGCGGGAAGCGGAATCCCATCAGTTCCTGCTTGCGCCGCATGGCATAGCGGCGTATGTTCAGCTGGAGGAAAAAGAGTTCCTCGAATTTCAGGCGCTCGCGTGCGCGCTGAAGTTCAGCGTGGCCAGAAGGGTTATGGACCGTGTGCATCGCCTGCGCCGCTCCCATCAGATTGTAGCGGCTGCGGAGGTTTTCAGGCAAAGTCTCGGCGATGTCGGGGAAGGCTTTCAGCGCATTCTGAACCCAGTTGAACATCGTGCGTGTGGAGATTCCCCTGTTGCGCAGCTTTTCGGTGAGCGGATATACGCCGCGCAGCCCCTGCGAGGCTCCGGCCGACTCCGGTGCGTCGACTTCGGGGTGAACCATGCTCCAGCGGTGGTTGAAAAGTTGCGGGCGGCCGAAGAGCACGTATTCCGTGGCCGTATGGTAGGCCTCGCGGATATATTTGATGCGCTGGAACCACACAACTTCCATCGTGGCCGAGCCGTCGGTGAAGAGGCCGATCAGGCGCATGCGTGCCCCTTCGCCCTGCGTGGAGAAGCTGACGAAGCGGCCGCGCACCTGCACGGCCGCCTGCATCTCCCCTTCAAAGTCGGCGATGCGGTAGATCTGCGAGCGGTCCACATAGTGGGTGGGGAAGTGATGGAGAAGGTCGTAGACGCTCGCCAGGCCAAGTTCCTCCTTGAGGAGCTTGGCCTTGGCGGGTCCGATGCCTTTTACGTACATCAGGTTTATGTCGCGGGAATCGCGCATGCTGGCAGACCTAATGATTACCTATATATTGATATATTAATGTGTGCGGGAACCATGGGGGATGGGGTCAGCGTCCGATGCAGCTGTATTCGAGTCCCTGGGCCTCCATGTCGGCAGGGTCGTAGATGTTGCGGCCGTCGATTACGAGCGGGCGCTTCATCGAGCGGATGATTACGCCCCACGATGGGAGACGGAACTGCTTCCACTCGGTGAGCATCAGCAGGGCGTCGGCATCAAGTACGCAGTCGTACATATCCTTGGCATACTCCACGGCGTCGCCCACGCGGCGTCGGCATTCGTCCATCGCCACGGGGTCGAACACACGCACGGTGGCACCGGCCTCGGTGAGCAGGCGCATGGTGACGAGCGACGTCGCCTCGCGCATGTCGTCGGTCTCGGGCTTGAAGGCGAGACCCCAGATAGCGATTTTCTTCCCTTTGAGAGCCTCGACTCCGCCGAGATGGCGCACGAGCTTTTCGAAGACGATGGATTTCTGGCGGTCGTTGACCTCCTCGACGGCCGAAAGTACGCGCATTTTGTAGCCCCGCTTCTCGGCGGTCTTGATCAGAGCCTTGACATCCTTGGGGAAGCAGCTGCCCCCGTAGCCGCAGCCGGGATAGAGGAATTTCGAACCGATACGCGAGTCGGAGCCGATGCCCTTGCGCACCATGTTGACGTCGGCGCCCACGAGTTCGCAGAGGTTGGCGATGTCGTTCATGAACGATATGCGCGTGGCGAGCATCGAGTTGGCGGCGTATTTTATCATTTCGGCCGAGGGGATGTCGGTGAAGATTACGCGGAAGTTATTGAGTAGGAAGGGGCGGTACAGACGGCTCATCAGTTCGCAGGCGCGGTCGCTCTCTACGCCCACAACCACACGGTCGGGGCTCATGAAGTCCTTGATGGCCGCGCCCTCTTTGAGGAATTCGGGGTTGGAAGCCACGTCGAAGGGCACTTCGGCGCCGCGCTTTGCAAGCTCCTCGGCCACTGCGGCCTTTACCTTGGCGGCTGTGCCGACGGGTACGGTGGATTTCGTAACGAGCAGAGTGTACTTGTTGATGTTGCGGCCGAATGTGCGGGCAACTTCAAGCACATATTTCAGGTCGGCGCTACCGTCTTCGTCGGGAGGAGTGCCTACGGCGCTGAAAACAACTTCCACGTCGTCGATTACCTCGGCCAGGTCGGTCGAAAAGTTGAGGCGACCCTCGCGGTGGTTGCGGAGCACCATCTCGTCGAGCCCGGGCTCATAGATGGGTACCTCTCCACGCTTCAGCCGCGCGATTTTTTCTTTGTCAATGTCGACGCAGGTTACGTTTACGCCCATCTCGGCGAAGCATGTGCCGGATACCAGTCCGACATAGCCGGTTCCTACAATTGCGATATTCATCTGATGGAAATTTTACGTTCTTTCGGTTGGTTTGCAGTTGCAAAGGTACGTAAAACCCGCGATTTTTGCGTAACTTTGCAGTCCGACAACAAAAAATTTACACATATAACATAGCATACGATATAGCATCATGGCATTGCAATGCGGAATTGTCGGACTTCCCAATGTGGGCAAGTCGACACTGTTCAACTGCCTTTCCAACGCGAAAGCGCAGTCGGCCAATTTCCCTTTCTGTACGATAGAACCCAATGTGGGCGTGATTACCGTGCCCGACGAACGTCTTAACCGCCTGGTTGAGATGTGCCAGCCGCGCAGCGTCGTTCCAGCCACTGTCGAGATTGTCGATATAGCCGGCCTGGTGAAGGGCGCGAGCAAAGGCGAGGGGCTGGGCAACAAGTTTCTGGCAAACATCCGCGAGACGGATGCCATAATCCACGTGCTCCGCTGCTTCGACGACGACAACATCACCCACGTCGACGGCACCGTCGATCCCGTGCGCGACAAGGAGATAATAGACTACGAGCTCCAGCTCAAGGACCTGGAGACCATCGAGGGTCGCATCGCCCGCACTCAGAAGCAGGCTCAGACGGGGGGCGACAAAGTTGCCAAAATGCAATATGAGGTGCTCTGCAGGTTCAAGGAAGCTCTGGATCAGGGCAAACCCGCACGCTCGGTGGTGCTCGATACCCCCGACGAGCGGAAATATGCCCGCGAGCTCTTCCTGCTCACCGACAAGCCCGTGCTCTACGTATGCAACGTCGACGACGCTTCGGCCGTAAGCGGCAACGCCTATGTCGATGCTGTGCGCGAGGCCATCAAGGAAGAGAACGCACAGCTGCTTATTGTAGCTGCTCAGACCGAAGCCGACATCGCCGAACTCGACACCTATGAGGAGCGTCAGGAATTCCTCAATGAGATCGGTCTGGAGGAATCGGGTGTGGCCCGACTGATCCGTTCGGCTTACGCGTTGCTCAATCTCCAGACTTTCTTCACCGCCGGAGCCGACGAAGTGCGCGCCTGGACGTTCATGCGTGGATCGAAAGCTCCGCAGTGTGCCGGAATCATTCATACAGACTTCGAGAAGGGATTCATCCGTGCCGAGGTCATAAAATACGACGATTATGTGGGCCTCGGGGGAGAGCAGGGAGTAAAGGAAGCCGGTAAACTCGGCGTCGAGGGTAAGGAATACATCGTGCAGGATGGCGACATCATGCACTTCCGTTTCAACGTCTGAAAGAATTCCCCGCCTATGCGGAACAATCTGCCGGCGGGTGCAACCTTTCGCCCCGCCGTTGCGTCCGATATATTCGGAGGCATCGCTTCCTGTTTCAAACGAAACCATCATAAGTAATCAGACCGGTACAGTGTAAATCATCCTGAACAGTTATTTAATATCAATATAAGATGAAATTCAACCATTTGGCTCTGGCTTTCGCAGCCATCGCCGCTACTTCGGTCAACGCTATGGCAACCGAACATCTTAAAAGCGTCAATCCGGCATATATCGACAATTCCGTTCCCGCCGGCGACGACTTCTACCACCACGTGAACAACGGCTGGCTGAAGGCTCACCCCCTCACCGCCGAGTACGCACGCTACGGCGTGTTCAACATCCTCAACGATTCCGCCGAGAACCAGGTGAAGGAAATCGTGCTCAATCTGGGCGCCACCAATCCCGAACCCGGCACCAACGCCTTCAAAATCTGGACCCTCTACTCGCAGGGCATGGACTCCGTGCGCCGCAACGCCGAGGGTGCCGCTCCCATCCAGGCCGATCTCCGCAAAATCGAGAGCACTACGCCCGAAGGGATGGCCGACCTGCTGCTGTGGATGCACAAATATTATTCAAGCCCCTTCTTCGGAGCCGGTCCCATGGAGGATATGGCCGACTCTAACCGCTACGCCATGTACGTTTCCGGCGGCTCGATGGGCCTGGGCGACCGCGACTACTACCTGAACAATGACAAGGAGACTCTAAAGATCCGCAACGCATACAAAAAGCTTATCGTCGACCAGATGGTCAACGCCGGCTTCAAGAAGAAAGACGCAAAGCGCATCATGGAGAACGTCTTGAAGATAGAGACGGCAATCGCCGACTCCGCCCTCACCCGCGAGGAGAGCCGCAATATCCCCGCCATGTACAATCCCCGCACGCTCGACCAGCTCAAGGCCGACTACCCGCATATCCAGTGGGACCGCTTCTTCGTCGAGACCATGGACATCGAGACTCCCCAGCAGTTCATCCTCACCGAGCCCAAGGGAATGAAGCAGGCCGACAATCTGCTTGCCACCCTGTCCGACCGCGAAATCAAGGACTACTACCTCTGGAAATATGTGGCCCAGGCAGCTCCCTATCTGAGCGACAAGTTCACCGACACTTCGTTTGAGTTTGCCAAAGTACGCTCGGGTGTGCAGCAGCAGCGTCCGCGCTGGAAGCGCGCTCTCGGTGTGCCCGACAGCTATATGGGCGAGGCTATCGGCCGCCTCTATGTAGAGAAGCACTTCCCCGAAACCTCCAAGCAGAAGATGCTCGACCTTGTGGGCAACCTCAAGGTGTCGCTCGGCAAGCACATCATCAATCTCCCCTGGATGACCGATGAGACCAAGCTCCGCGCTATCGAGAAGCTCAACAACTTCACCGTGAAGATCGGCTATCCCGACAAGTGGAAGGACTACTCCGCAATGGAAATCGATCCTGCCAAGAGCTATTATGAGAACGTTCACAACGCCGGCATGTGGCATCAGAAGGAGGAACTCTCCAAGTGGGGCAAGCCCGTCGACAAGACCGAATGGGGCATGACTCCCCAGACCGTCAACGCCTACTACAATCCGCTGGCAAATGAAATCGTGTTTCCCGCCGCGATTCTGCAGAATCCTTTCTTCGATCCCGAGGCTTCCGACGCCGAGAACTACGGTGGCATCGGCGTGGTTATCGGCCACGAAATGACTCACGGATTCGACGACCAGGGCCGCAACTTCGATGCAAAAGGCAATATGACCGACTGGTGGACTCCGGAGGATACCGAGGCTTTCGAGGCTCTGACCAAGAAACTCGGTGCCCAGTTCGACGCCGTCGAAATTCTTCCCGGCCTCATGGCCAACGGCACCTACACTATGGGTGAGAATATCGCCGACCAGGGCGGCCTGCGTATCAGCCGCACCGCCTTCCTCGACGCTCAGAAGAAAAAAGGCGTCGACATCGAGTCGGAAGAGGCTAAAATCGACGGTTTCACTCCCGAGCAGGCCTTCTATCTCAATTATGCGAATATCTGGGCAACCAATATCCGCGACGAAGAGAAGCGCAACCTCACTATCGGCGACGTTCACTCTCTGGCCGAGAACCGCGTGAACGTTTCCCTGCGCAACATCGTTCCCTTCTTCAACGCCTTTGGCATCAAGGAGGGTAACAAACTCTACCGCGCTCCCGAAGACCAGGTTGTAATCTGGTAATACTCCCAGGAAAAATCTTTTCACAAGGCGGTGTGTCGGAATCCCCGGATTCCCGCACACCGCCTTGCACATTTCGTGTGGGCTGCACACTATTGCATATCGACGCACAGGATGTTGAAAATACGACGCGTGCATATATTTCTGATTTATAATATATTATGGTGTTATTTCAAACTTCTGCAATACAAATTATAGAAAATTAATGTGCAGAAAGTTTCGATTCGACCGTGGAATTTTGTACCTTTGGGGGAAATGAAAAAACGGCAACGTCGTTTTGATTGATATACGCCGTTGATAATCAGGTGATTCCTGTAAAATTATCGCCGAATAAGCAGTGCAGCGCGCCGGATGCTTCCCGCCTGATGGAGAGTACCGGGCCCGCAAGAAGTAATTAAAAGATACTCATGGAAACAACCCTTGTGATAGTGAAGCCCTCGGGCATTCAGCGAGGCCTCTGCGGCGCTGTTGTGGCGCGCTTCGAGCAGAAAGGTCTGGTAATTGCCGGTATGAAAATGATGCAGCTCGATGAAAAGATTCTCCGCGAGCACTATGCGCATCTCGTCGATCGCCCGTTTTTCCCCTCGCTTGTCGCTTCGATGACCGTTACCCCTGTGGTTGTTCTCGCACTCCGCGGTGTAGACGCCGTCAGCGTGGTCCGCGCCATGACCGGTGTGACAAATTCGCGTAAGGCCGAGCCCGGCACCATCCGCGGCGATTTCGGCATGAGCGGCCAGATGAACATCGTTCATGCCTCCGATACCCCGGAGAACGCCGCTGTCGAAGTAGCGCGTTTCTTCGCGCCCTCCGAAGTTTTCGACTATCTCCCTGTTTCTATTTCTGCAATCTACGCAACCGACGAACTCCCTGAAAAAGACGCTTAAAAAGATACTCTCCCCACTCATGCTTCAGAACACAATAAAGACAATATCAGTTTTCGCATTCGCCATAATCTCCGCAGCTTCGGCAGTAGCACAGACATATCGCGTGCCGAACGCACATAAATCGGAACATCTCGATCTTATCGCCCGCCAGGAAAACATAGGCAACCAGATTTCAAGCAAGGATACACAGGCTTTCCTCGACAACCTTTTCAAGGATGAGGCCGAGCCCGAACTCGACATCTATACCGAGGGTTGGGAAAGCAAGCGCGTCAACGCCTACACAGGTATGACCGTGCCCGACACCAAGGTAATCGACGTAAGCGAGTTCGCAATGCCTTGTCCCGGCTACGTAACATCGCCCTATGGCTATCGTCCGCGCTTCCGCCGCGAGCACAAGGGCATCGACCTCAAGCTGCAGACCGGCGATACCGTTTACGCTGCTTTCAGCGGCCGCGTGCGTCTCACCAACTTCGAGCGCAAGGGCTACGGATATTATGTGATTCTCCGTCATCCCAACGGCCTTGAGACCGTCTACGGCCACCTTTCGAAATTCCTCGTAAAAGACGACCAGGACGTCAAGGTCGGCGAGCCCATAGCCCTTGGCGGAAATACCGGCCGCAGCTTCGGTTCACATCTCCATTTCGAGACCCGTTTCATGGGATATCCGATCAATCCTGCCGCGATTTTCGATTTCGCCAACCAGACTGTTCACACCGACACATATACATTCGACAAGCAGACCTATAAGCGTCCGCGTAATTTCGACCCCGCCGCCAACCAGGAGTACGCCAAACAGTATCTGGCCAGCCGTCCGGCCCGCAGCGACGCCTCCGGCATCTCGGTGTCGAACCGTCCGCGCAACTACACCGTGCGCCGTGGCGATACGCTCAGCCGCATAGCCTCGCGCAATGGTATCACCGTTCGCCAGCTCTGCAAGCTTAATGGCCTCACTACCAAATCGAAGCTTAAGCCCGGCAAGAAAATCCGTCTGCGCTGATTCCCTCCGGCGGCCGCCCGCAGACCGTACGGCATAAAATCTGAAAGCCCCCGTCAATTTTTATAAGGCTTGGCCTCGTCGATTCCGTTGTTTTCGGCGAGGCCTAAAATTTTGGTAAGATATATGCTGGCGACACAGATTGTCTGAATATCAGGGCGATAGCTCGTAGGGATGCACCCTGGTGCATCCGCTTGTCTCAGAAGCCTAACTTGCTGATATTCGGATGCACCAGGGTGCATCCCTACTATTAGATAGCCATTTTATCAAAATTATATTTAGCAATGTGGGGGGCAACGGGCTGTTGAGTGAAGCAGCCCACGGAAGCGTATTTATGGGTATGAAAACTAAACTCGTATCAGCAGTAGTGGCGCTTGCTATGGCCGTAGGCATCGGGTTCCCCGCCGCCATGTCGGCCTCGCCACGCAAAAAGAGTCAGAAAACCGAGTCGTCCACCACAAAGAGCGCCTATACCCCGCAGCAGATAGCCGGATGGCGCGCGAAGGTTGAGGCGCTTGTCGACAGCGGTCCCAACTGGCTTGAGTCGCGCCTTATGATGCACTGGCGCACGTGCGCATCGCAGGAATTCATCAAGGGTGAATTTTATGCGGGCGTCGATACGGCAGATGCTGCTCCCGCACCTACAGTGATGCTCAACGGTGCCCGCAGCCACGGCACATCCTATGCCCGTCCGCGTCTGGCCGACCTTACCCCCTACGGCAGCGACGACCCGCGCGGTCTGTGGCTCGCTAACAACTCGCTCCCCGGCAAACCTATGGAGTGGGCACCTATTTCGGCCACAGGATGCATCATAGGCTCGGTCAACAACGAGATAGGCGGCCTGGCTGAAACCGCTACCAAACTTTGGGATGCAACCGGCGAGCGTAAATTCGCCGATGCGGCCGCTCGTGTTTTCGATACCTATATGACGGGCATCTACTACAAGAAAGAGCCCTACGACCTCAACCATGGACACCAGCAGACGCTTGTCGGCCTCCAGTCGTTCGAGGTTATCCACGAGGACGCCCTCGACAAAATGGTCGGCATCTATACCATTCTAAAACCGTTTTTTGCTGAAAACTATGGGGATAAGATTCCCGTCTACGAGGCTGCTTTCAAAAAATGGGCCGACCAAATCGAGGCCAACGGCGTTCCCCACAACAATTGGAACTTCATGCAGGCCCGCTACATGCTGAAAGTAGCGCTTCTGCTTAACCCCGACAGCACCTACGCCGACGGCAAGGGCCGCGAGCATTACATCCGTAAGGTAATGAACGACAGCTCAATCCGTCAGTGGAGCCTTCCGAAACTCGCCTCCTACGGCTACGACCCAGCCACTGGCATATGGGCCGAGTGTGCCGGATATTCGATGGTTGTACTCAACGATTTTACCGATCTGACCGACATCGTAGGGCGCGAACTGGGCATTGACCTCGTTGAAGAGCTGCCGGTTATAGCCAAGGCTGCCGAGGCATATCCGCAATACATGATGCCCGACGCACGCACGATTGCTTTTGGCGACACGCACCCCGATCGCGTAAAGCCGCAGATCTATGAGCGCCTGGTGCGCAATGCCGGACGCTTCGGTAAGTCCGACATTAAGCGACGCTTCGAGAAGATGCTCGCCGATGTGAAGGCCGACAATCTCTCTCCATACGTAACCTCGACATTCTATGCTCCCAACGCCTCCTGGCTGGTTCAGCGCACGGGAATGCACCCCGACCGTTCGCTCATGATTGCGCTCAACGGCAGTGAAGGCAACCATATGCACGCCAACGGCATCAGTATGGAGCTCTACGGCCATGGATTGCGTCTCGCTCCCGACGGAGGAATAGGGCAGACGCTATATTCCGGTATCGACTACCATGAATACTACAGTCAGTTCCCTGCTCATAATACGGTCTGCGTCGACGGCGTGTCGTCCTATCCTGTTATGAAGAGCAACCATCCTTTCGAGGTGCGCGGACTATATCCTGCGTCGGGTTCGGAGGGTGTCGGAAAAGCCGTACCGTTTACCTACAGCGACCTCTATTTCCTTGAGCCGGAAACTACTTCCGACCAGCGGCGCATGAACGCCATCGTGGCAACGTCGGATTCCACAGGCTTCTATGTGGACATTTTCCGCTCGCGCCGACGCAACGGCCGCGACAATTTCCACGACTATTTTTACCACAATATGGGCCAGCGGATGGAGATGTCCGCCCCCGACGGCAGCTCTCTCGGGCTGCTGCCTACTCAGGAACTCGCTTTTGCCGGAGCCCATCTCGGAGCCTACTCCTATCTTTTCGACAAGCGGGCCGCCACGACCGAAAGTCCCGTGCGTGCTACCTTCACTGTCGACCGCCCGGATTCCACGCAGGTTGAGATGCGCATGTGGATGGCCGGAGCGCCCGAACGCACCGTCTTCTCGGCGTTAAGCCCCATGACCGAAGGCCTCAGCAGAATACCTGACATGCCTTACGACATTAAGGCTACGCCAACACTTACCTATGTTGCGCGTCAGCGGGGCGAGGCTTGGAACCGGCCGTTTGTGGCCGTTTTCGAGCCGTCGGCAAGCCATTCCCCTTCGCGCATCGCCTCTGTTGATTATCCTGCTGTGAAGGCAGATATAGATGGAAGCCATGTGGCTCTGCTCGTCAAAGAAAAAAACGGAGGGGAATATCTGGTGGTCAATACCGACACTCCCGAAGCCACTCTCGAAGCGGCCGGGCTGCGTATGAGCGGTTCTACGGCAATGGCCTCGGCCAACCGGTGGTTTCTTGCTGGAACGCGTCTTGAGACGCCTGAATTCACCCTGCAATCTCCTGTGCCGGTCGAGATACTCGTGGAGCGCGATGCGTCAGGCGGCTATACGTGCAGCCCCTCGCTCCCCGACGGCGCCACACTTACGGCCAATTGAACGGGTAGCGATAACGACTACAGTTATGTTAAATAATCGGCAAAAATTTGAAAAAAACGCAGATTTGGATAACTTTGGCATTACAACCATGAAATTCATCTGCCCGCGTCTTTTGCCTTGACCCGCGATTATGCTGATTATGAAGGGACTGAGACTCGTCCGTATTTTTGTCCTGATATTGCTTCTTACTGTTCCGGCTGTCCACGCTTTGGGCGGCAGAGGTGAATTTCGTCATCTCGACAGCAACAGCGGGTTGAGCGATCTGGTTGTAAACAGCATCTTCAAGGATTCCCGCGGTTACGTATGGCTCGGCACAGGTCTCGGCCTCGACCGTTTCGACGGCAACAATATCCGAAGTTTTCCCATCCCGGGCGAGAATCTTAACGCCAAGCGTGTGAAGGCCATTGCCGAAGGGCCGCGCCACGAGATTTTCATGGGCAACGCGGCCGGGCTTTTCGTAGTCTCGTCGACGATGCAGGATATGGTGCCGGTATTCCCCGACAAAATTAATATGTCGGTCAACGCCCTTGCCTGCAAGGGAGATACCCTGTATGTCGCCACCGATGCCGGAATGTTCATTCTCGATGTCGACAGCCGTAAGCTCAGCCGCTTCCTTCTCGACCCCGACGTAATGTCGAACGCCAACTCGCTGACGGCTATGCATCTCACCCCTGCAGGCAATCTTTGGGTGGCGTCGCCGCGTGGCCTCAACCGCTTTGATGCCTCGCAGCGCCATTTTAATTCCTTCGTAAGCCATGGCCCCTATACCCCCACGGCCGTAACGTCGATAGGCGACACTATATTCGTGGCTACCCACGGAGGTGGAGTCAGACCTTTTCTCATGCGCGGAGAGCGCTTCCTGGAGCCGATAGAGGTAGGTAACGACATCGTCACGGGGCTCACTGCCGTAGACGGCACTCTCGTGGCCGCCACCGACGGCACAGGTGTTTTTGTCTGCAGCCCCGATGGCAATATTCTGCGCCATTATGAGGTGGGTGCCTCGCCGGATTTTGCCCTGCGCTCCAATTCAGTTTATTCCGTGTTGGTCGACGAAAAGAGATTGCTTTGGGTGGGATATTATCAGGATGGCGCCGACTATACCCCCTATACACGCCGGATTTTCGAAGTCTATTCTCTGCCCGGCGGCGGATTCTCCACCCTCCACAGGGCTGTGAGAGCTGTGGCCGTCGATGGAGCGGTTAAGCTTATCGGCACGCGCGAGGGCCTCTACTACGTCGATGGTTCGACTCGCGAGATGATGGAATTCAAAAGTCCGCAGATTAGGTCGAATATCATTTTCTGCGTTCGCAAATGGCGCGGACGCTACTATATAGGCACTTACAACGGAGGGATGTATACGTTCGACCCGTCGGCCCGCAGGCTCGAACCGTTCGTTCCAGGGGCCGGTTTCGATAGTCGGGAGAGCGTATTTGTCATTGCTTCCGACCGGTCGGACAACCTATGGATCGGCACATCGCGCGGACTTTACCGGCTCGATGCCTCAGGCGATCTGAGATCGACAAAATGCTTTACCAACAGGAATTCCCATCTGCCGCAAGGCAATATATATGAAATCTTCTTCGATTCGACCGATCGGGGCTGGATCTGTACCGAAACAGGTCTCGCCATCTGGGACGGCTCCATGATTCGAACCGATGGTTTTCCGCAGGGATTCGTCAACAAGCAGAAAATCCGTGATATTTTCGAGGACCGCAATCATAATCTCTATTTTCTTCCCGACCGCGGCGACATATGCCGCAGCAATCTTCAGCTTACGGAATTCGCGCCCCTGCAGGGGATTTCCGCGGCCACCAACCGCGCGGCCACTTTTATCAGCGAAGATGCCGACGGGATGCTGTGGATCGGTTCGGAGATGGGGCTGATGCAGTTCGACGGCCAGGAAACGCTCCGCTACTTCAGCCTGTCGGACGGACTGCCGAGTAATGTATTCACTTTCTGCAATCCGGTGAAAGGGGAGAACGGCGACCTTTGGCTCGGCAACAACCAGGGGCTGGTGCGCCTCGATCTCAACCGCCTGCGCGGCGAGGCGTCGCTCAAGAGCCTGCCTGAGCTTACGGAGATAGCTTCCAACGGCCGGAGTGTGTTCAGCCGGCTCCACCGCGGGCGCCGCCTGCTCGCCATCGATCTTGACAGCAAGGAGAACAATCTGACGCTCTGGCATGCCAATTTCGATTATATCCAGCCTGAGGACCAGATGGTGGAGTATATGCTCGACGGCTACGACGACTCATGGACGATGAAAACCGGCCACGGGCGTATCTCCTACTACGATCTTCCTCCGGGCAAATACCGCTTCCGCATCCGCCATGCCGGCGATCCCACCAGCGAGACCGGATATGATATCCGCATCCGGCCGTCGGTCAATCTGCTTGCTGTGATTATGTTCCTTTGCCTGCTTGCCGCCGGTGGCACGGCCGTCTACTTCTATCTTCTCCATCGCCGCCACCGCCGCGAGGCCTCGGCCATGCAGGAGCGCGAGTCGGAACTGCTCGAAGAGGCCGACCGCAAGGCGCGCGAGGTGGAACTGAAACGCTATCGTACCACCCGACTCAGCGAGGAAGAGTGCCGACGCCTCCACCGCAAACTCGAGGGGCTCATGAAGTCTGAACGCCCCTTCACCAATCCCGACCTGAAGAGCGGCGATCTTGCCGCCATGATTGGCTCGAGCGCTCACGCCCTTTCATTTCTCTTCAATCAGTATCTCCACAAGAATTATTACGACTACGTAAACGAATACCGTGTGGCCGAATTCAAGCGTCTCGTCGGCGAATTCGACACATCGCGCTATACGCTTACGGCCATGAGCCAGATGTGTGGTTTTTCCTCGCGCGCATCATTCTTCCGGCATTTCAAAAACCTTACGGGCATCACCCCGGCCGACTATCTGAAGTCGCTGAAAAAATAGGGTGAATACAGAAACCGGCCTTCCGGCCGAGTTTCAAAAATTTATGATACCATCAGTCTCAATTTCTTAAATCCTTAAATCGCAATGGTTTATTCGTACATCTGTCTTAATGCAAGAAGCGGGATATAAAGCGGCTGAAAATGTTTGTCAAGGCCATGAATTGGGTCTAATTTTGCCGGTGAACAAAGATTTCGCCCCCTCAGACCGGGGAGTAAACATCACCTGCAATTCACCATGGAAAACCAGACCGTATCCGCAGCCAACAGCGCCCTCGTAGCCGAGGCATACGGACAATTCAACCGAATTATCGAAACTTTTATCTCGCGTCGCATCGCCGACCGTGCCGAGGTCGAGAACCTCACGCAGGACGTATGGATGAAGGCGCTCACCTACACCCAGCCGCTCTGTGGCGAAACGCTGAAGGCATTTCTCTTCACCGTGGCCCGCAATCTGGTGAACGACCATCTCCGCCATCATTATATTGCAGCGGGCGTACATGCCGAAATGCTCAGTGGAGCCGACATTTTCGCCGACGACCTTGAATCGGCCATCTCGGCAGCAGATATAGCGCGTCGGGAACGACAGCGGGTTGAGTGCCTGCCACCGCAGCGCCGTATCATTTATTGTATGACGCGCTTTGACGAACTGGCAATCGATGAAATCGCCGAAAAGCTGAATCTCTCGACACGCACCGTGGAAAACCACCTGCGCCTCGGGCGTCGCGACGTCAGGGCCTATATCGACGCAATTGCCTGAAGCAATGTAAGCCCGGCGGCATTGAATGCTACGAATAAATTTAACCTAAATATCTAATTCCAAAAAGAATCACTTATGCGAAAGAGATTTCTCACGGTTTCGACACGGGCAGCCCTCGTGTGCGGAATCTTCGCGGCGGCAGTTCTGACAGTGGGTTTGCCTCAGCGGGCCTATGCCCAGGCTTCGGCAACGACGGCCAACGCCGCCACTATCACCGGTACGGTGACCGATGCGCAGGGCGAGCCCCTGATCGGCGCCACGGTGGCTGTGAAAGGCACTGCCAACGCATGCGCAACCGACATCGACGGCAATTTCTCGCTGAAAGCCCCTGTGGGCTCCACGCTCGCCATCTCGTATGTCGGTTATAAAGGTAAGGACCTCAAGGCCGAGCCGACGGCCATGAATATTGTGCTCGACGAGGATTCGGCCATGCTCGACGAGGTTGTGGTCGTCGGCTACGGCACCGCCAAGAAGGAATCTCTTTCTGGCGCCGTGACCGTTGTCGACGCAAAGGCTTTCAAGGAGAAGGGCAATCTCTCCTCTCCCCTCCAGGCTCTTCAGGGTCAGGTGGCCGGTGTGAACATCACGCGTTCTTCCTCCGCTCCCGGCGACGAGAGCTGGAGCATGAACCTGCGCGGTGCTTCTTCGATCAACTCCACCGAACCGCTTATCATCATCGACGGCGTTGCTTCTGAAAGCGTCAGCGACCTGCGTCTGATCAACGCCAACGATATCGAGACCATCAACTTCCTCAAGGACGGTGCCGCCGCCATCTATGGTTCGCGCGCTGCCGGCGGCGTGGTGCTCATCACCACCAAGAAGGGCCAGGAAGGCAAGGTAAAGGTCGAGTACAGCGGTTCAGCCACTCTGCGCCATCCGGGCATGATGGCCAAGGCCATGACAGCCGACGAATGGGCCGACATGATTATTGCCGGCAACGTCAACAACCCCAACAACCAGGATGCCAACTGGCTCATGTACGCCCAGATGCTAAAAAAGTACAAAGGCCACTACTTCGACGTAATCTCGGCCAAGAATCCCGACGGCACCTCGGCCAACCCATGGGGCGGCGCAGGCTTCACCGACGTCAGCGACTTCGTGTTCGACGACTCTGTCGACTGGATCAACTCGCTCTTCGGCGACGCATGGTCGACCGAGCATAATCTGGCAGTTTCCGGCGGCAGCGAGAAAAACAAATACCGCATCTCGCTGGGATACATGTATGATGGTTCCACCCTCAAGATGGGCCACAACAACAACCAGCGCTACAACATCCGCTTCAACAACCAGTATCAGTTCTCCAAGCGCGTGCGCCTCGAATCGATGGTGGCCTACAACCGTCAGGAGCAGGTGGCGCCCACTATGATCGGCTCGGCTCTTACGGCTTCCATTCCTATGCCCGGTCTGCCACTGCGCTCACAGAGCGGCAAGCCTTACATCTGGGGCGACTGGAGCTCGCCTGTGGCCCGCGTGGAAGAGGGCGGCGACAACAAGCTCACCGTATCGGCTTTCAACCTCAGCGAGACCCTTGCGGTCGACATTCTCCCCTGGCTCGACGCCAACGTGAACCTCGGTTACAACACCACATCCGCATGGCGCAATCTGGAGCGCAACGAAATCCAGTACTACTCCTACAACGACACCCCCATGGGGAGCAACACCGGTAAGGACGGCTTCCCCTACTACTACGCCACCAACAGCCGCACCGACTTCTATTCGGCCACCGGCTATCTCCACGGCCACCACATCTTCGCCGACAAGCACGACCTCTCGGCCACCGTCGGCGTGCAGTATGAGTTCAAGGACTACCGCGGCTTCGGCGTGAACGTGAAGGACAACATGCAGGGCATCGAAATCCCCAACGGTACCGGCGAAGTATCCATCAACAATTTCGAGGGCAACAAAGGCAACCTCGGCAACCGCTGGCAGTTCTCCAACCTCAGCTACTTCTTCCGCGTGAACTACGCCTTCGACAGCCGCTATCTCCTGGAGTTCAACGGCCGCTACGACGGTTCTTCGAAATTCCAGAGCGACAAGCGCTGGGAATTCTTCTGGGGCGTATCGGCGGCATGGCGCATCAATCAGGAAGCTTTCCTGCGCAACGTGCGCTGGCTCAGCAACCTCAAGCTTCGTGCCAGCTACGCCGAGATGGGCAACCAGAGCGGCATCTCCTACTACGACGGCTACCAGCTCTACCAGCTCGTGAGCAACAAGGGTGCCTACATCGGCAGCGACCTGCTCTCCACCATCACCACCAACGGCACCTTCGCATCCAACAGCCGCTCCTGGGAGCGTATCAAAAACATCAACGTCGGTCTTGATTTCGGATTCCTCAACGGAGCCATCACCGGTGCGATCGACTACTTCGAGAAGCGCAACGACAACATGCTCGTCAACATCTCCTTCCCCGCCCTGCTCGGCGACAAGGCTCCTTCGGCCAACGCCGGCAAATTCAAGGACTGGGGCTTCGACGGCCAGCTGACCTACAACGGCCGCATCCACGACTGGGGCTACCACGTAGGCGGCACGATTACCTTCGCCCGCAACAAGCTCATCGACTTCGGAGGCACCACCGTGCTCAAGAGCGGCTACACCTCCACCATGCAGGGATATCCTCTCAATTCCATCTTCGGTCTTCGCTACGCCGGCAAGATTCAGAACGAGGAGCAGCTCAATGCCTATGTGGAGAAATACTTCCCCAACAACGGCATCGGCCTTCCGCAGAACCTCCGTGTTGGCGACAACATGTACTGCGATGAAAACGGCGACGGCGTGCTCGACGAGAAAGACTATATTTTCCTCGGCAGCGACACCCCCGAGTTCTCCTACTCCTTCAACTTCGGTGTGAACTGGAAGGGCATCGACGTCAACGTGGTGTTCCAGGGAGCGGCCAACCGCTTCATCTACCGCAACCAGGACAACTTCACCGTGCCTCTGCGCGGATGGTACACCAATACCTCCAACGCATCGGTGGGCAACACCTGGACTCCCGACAACCCCGACGCCTACTATGCTCCCTACATCATGGACAACGCCGTGAACCAGTACAACTATCAGGCTTCGTCGCTCACCGCTCAGGACGGCCGCTACCTGCGCCTGAAGAACCTTACAGTAGGCTACACCTTCCCCGCCAAATGGATGAAGGCCACCAAATGTCTCTCCAATGCACGCGTATACATCACCGGCGAGGATATCTGGGAGACTACAAAACTGAAAGACGGGTGGGATCCCGAAGCCAAACGCGATGCCGGCGGCCTGGGCCGTTATCCCTTCACCCGCAACTGGACCTTCGGTCTGAACCTTACTTTCTAAACCGTAAAATCTCATATCAGCAATGAAATTAAAACAATATATCACCGCAGGCTGTCTGCTCGCCGCCATGGGCCTCATGCTCCCCTCGTGCATGGATCTCGAGCCCAAGGCTGAAATGGCCGACAACATGGTATGGAACAAGGCTGAGAACTTCCAGCTCTTCGCCAACCAGTACTACGGTTTCCTCGAGGACCACGGCCGCTGGTTCGACAACAGTCCCGAAGCTGTCCACAGCGACTACCGCTCCGACCTTCTGGCAACCAAGACGGTGAACGCATGGAGCCAGGGCACCAACACCGTGCCCGTTTCCGACGCAAACTACACCGGAAACTACAAGAATATCTACTACTGCAATCTCCTGCTCAAGAACGCCGCCGGTTTCGGCGACCAGGCTGCCATCCGCGTGCCTGTGGCCGAGGCCAAGTTCTTCCGCGCCTACTGCTATTTCAACCTCGTGCAGCTCTACGGCAATGTGGCCCTGCTCACCGAGCCTATCGACATCGACTCCGATAAGCTCTACGGCCCGCGCGACGACCGCGGAGCGGTAATCGACCAGTGCGTTCAGGACCTCATCGAGGCCGAGGGCGGCCTGCCCGACATACCGTCGGCCGAAGGGCGCCTATGCAAGGACGCTGCCCGCGCGATGCTCAGCCGCGTCGCCCTCTACGAAGGCACATGGCAGAAGTTCCACACCGACGGCCCCAACGCCACCTCGACCAACGCCCGCGCCGCCTCGCTGCTCAAGACTGCCGCTGACGCCGCCAAGCGCGTGATTACCGCCAACCACTACAAGCTCTTCTACGACAACACTCTCGGCATCCAGAGCTACCGCTACCTCTTCATCCTCGAGGACGAGCAGTGCAACCCCGCCGGACTGCAGAAGAGCGCCAACAAGGAGACGATTCTCGCACGCCGTCATCGTATGGGCGACAAGACCGGCCGCAACATCACCCATGCCATCACCACATCGCTCAACTTCGCTCCCACCAGCAAGTTGGCCGACATGTATCTCTGTCAGAACGGGCTGCCCATCAGTATGAACGGCTCGCGCAATCCGCAGTTCCAGGGCTATGCCGGCAAGAACTCCGAGTACACCAACCGCGACAACCGCATGATCACCACTCTTCTGGCTCCCGACCAGCGCTACTTCGACAACGACGGCACATGGCGCACCAAGTGGAACGACGACGACTACGAAAAATGCAAGGTGGCCGGCGCTCCCGCCAGCTCCACCGGCTATCTGCTCTGGAAGTGGGCCACCGAGCGTCATGTCGAAGACTACTTCGAGAGCTACGACTTCCCCGTGCTCCGTCTGGCCGAAGTCTACCTCAACTACACAGAGGCCATGTTCGAGCTCAACAACCGCATCGACGACCCCGACCTCAAGTGGCTCAACGAAGTGCGCAAGCGCGTGAATAAAACCATGCCCGACCTCACTAACAGCCTCGTAAGTGCCAACGGCCTGAGCATGCGCGAAGAAATCCGCCGCGAGCGCACCGTGGAGCTCTTCATGGAAGGTTTCCGCCTCGACGACCTCAAGCGCTGGGCCACCGCCCCGCAGGAGATGAGCCAGGACCTCACCGGCATCCACATCACCGGAACATGGTATGAGACCAACTGGGCCAACCACGGCCACCCGCTCGATGCCGAGGGCCGCATCATCCTCTACACCGACCGCAGCGCCTGGAAGACCTCATCGAAGCTCTACCTCTGCCCGCTCCCGAGCGACCAGCTTCAGCTCAACCCTCAGCTCGGCCAGAATCCCGGCTGGTAAGCACCGGGTGAACTAATTTTCAAGTTTTTCCAAATCGCATATATCATCTGAATCATGAATTTCTATAAATATATGGCTTCGATGGCCGTGGTGGCGGTAGCCGCCTCGCTCACAGCCTGCTCCGACGACGATGACACCACGCTGCTTACCGAAGCAATCTATCCTTCGGCCGTGCAGCTCACTCTGCCCGAGGAGGCAAGCCAGCTCGTATATACCGACGAGACCGGAACTGAGGCGCTCCCGATGATTGTGGGTCAGTCGTATCAGCTCAAGGGCTCGCTCCAGCCCGACAACGTCACCTTCCACGACGTGCTCTGGAATTCCTCCAGCCCCGAGAATGTGAAGGTCGACGCCAACGGTAAGATTACCGCCGTCAGCGGTTCCGGATTCGGCTTCGCAGTAATCTCCATAACTCCCGATCCGGCACGCTCCGGCTCCTCGATCAACGCCTCTATCAAGGTGGTGGTAAGCGAGACCGTAGTGCCTGCTCAGCAGATTGTAATCTCGTCGGAGTCCGACGAACTGTTCGTTGGCGACCAGCTCCAGCTCTCTGCTTCCATTCTCCCCTCCAACGCCACCTACCGCACCGTGAAGTGGACGAGCTCCGACGAGTCCGTCGCCACCGTCGACGCCAAGGGCGTAGTCACCGGCGTGAACACCGAACCTCTCCAGAGCGCCGTCACCATCACCGCCACTACTCTCGACGGTTCCGGCGTAAGCGCATCGAAAGTAATTTACGTCAACAAGGTCGTTCCGCCCGAAAGCGTATCGCTCTCGCGCACCTTCGATAAGAGCAGCGGATATCTCTGCGCCATCAACGAACGCGGTCTGACAATCGAATTCACAACCGTTCCGGCTGCGTCGACCGTATCGATGCTCCGCTGGGAGTCGAGCGACGAATCCATCGCCACAGTAGAGGGAGGCAAAGTCACCTTCAACACCAAGGGCGTGTTCGGCGACGTGACAATCCGCGCCATCTGCCCCGAATCGGGCCAGAGCGATGAAATCACCCTCTCGATGCCTGCCGGTCTCCACCGCGAGCTCTTCCACAATCCCGACCACTTCAGCTGGGCCGACAACACTGCCAACATGAGCCGCACCACATGGCACGACGGATATATTTCAATCGAGGCCACCGGCACAAGCAAACTCCGTCAGGACTTCAAGTGCTACGAGCCTGCCGCCTACTTCCATGCCGGCGAATATCCCATCCTCGCCTTCAAGATGGACGACGTGCGCGATATGCCCGGTGTTACCGGTCGAAACATCACCGTCGACGCCAACAACGCCACCTGCGACGGCAAAACCTTCAAGGGAGGTCTTAACGGCACCAACAACAAGTGGCTCCACGACTACCTTTGCTCCGACGGCTCCCACGTCTTCATCTACGACTTCACAGAGCAGGGATGGCAGACGGGTGGCAAGCTTCCCACCACAGCCGTGGCAACCTTCCCCACTCTGAGCGTGAAATATGCCGACATCGTGGGCGCTTCCGGCAACTCGCTGACCTATAAAGTCTACTGGATTCAGACTTTCAAGAGTCTCGACGACCTCCGCGACTATATCACCAACGTCGACCATCTCACCTACGAGGTGAAGAAATAACCGGAGACCTACGTGATTACTCACTGAAAAGTTCTTATCCCGGGATGCCCCGCCCGGTAAGAGGCCGGGCGGGGAAATCCCGAAAGAAACCACAATAAAATAGCGATGAAACTTCATAAAATAGCATTATCTCTGTTTGTTCTCACCTCGTTTGCCGCCACTTCGTGTCAGGAAAACGAATACGGCGAGGTGGACCTCACCCCCAACGAGAAGAACAAGAACGTGGAGGGCGTCTACACCTACAGTCACCCCTGCGCCATGTACGACAAGGCCGACTTCGACCGCGTCAAAGCCCTCCTGGCATCGCCCGACTGCCCGGCCGAAGTTAAGACCGAGTTCACCAACCTTTCCAACAGCTCGCGCGTCAACGTAAACTACACTCCACAGCCCGTGGAAATCGTATATCGCGGCAGCGGTACCCCCGAAAACTACCGTCGTGCCTTTGAGGACGCCGGTTCCGCCTGGCAGATGGCCCTGCTCTGGAAACTCACCGACCAGGCCGCATATGCCGACGCCGCCGTGCGTATCCTCAACGAGTGGGCAGCAACCTGTAAGCAGGTAACCGGGTCTTCCGACCAGAGCCTCTGTGCCGGCGCACAGGGCTTCACTTTCGCCAACGCCGCCGAGATTCTGCGCGACTATTCCGGCTGGAGCGCCCAGGATTTCGCCACCTTCAAGCAGTGGATGCTCGATGTCTGGGCCGAGCGTAACCTCGACTTCCTCCGCCGCCATCACGGCCAGTGCGACGAGCACTATTGGAGCAACTGGGACCTCGTATCGCTCTCCTCTTATCTGGCCATCGGCATTCTCTGCGAGAACAACGACATGGTCAACTACGTGGTCAACTACTTCCATCGCGGCGTGGGCAACGGCAGCATCAAAAAGCTTGTTCCCGGTTTCCATGCCGATCCGCTCGGCTCGGGAGAAACCATCGGCCAGAACCAGGAAAGCGGCCGCGACCAGGGCCATGCCATGATGTCGTGTGCTGTAGCTTCCAACCTCGCACAGATGAGCTACACGCTCTTCAAGCTCAACCCCGAGATTCCCGATCTCGATTTCTTCGCCGCCAACGACAACGCTCTGATGAAGATGGCCGAATACGTCGCCCTCACCAACCTGCGCCAGGGCACCGACCGCAACAACGCCACCGGACTCTGGCTCGTGAGCGCCGATAAAATCCCCTTCGCTACCTACAACTACTGCATCGACTGCGCCTGCAATGGCGGACGTCCGCACGACCACGGTTGGGTGCAGACCACTTTCGCCGACGACGACAATCGCGGAGCTCTCCGTCCTTGCTTCGAAATCTATCTCAACCACTACCAGCGTGAGAAGGGCTTCGGCGACGGCTACCGCTACGTCAAGATGGCGGCCGACAAGGCGCGTCCTGAAGGCGGTGTGGGCGAGCCCGAAAACCGCTACGGCAACAATTCCGGCGCATACGACCAGCTCGGCTGGGGCACTCTGATGCTCTATCGCTGAACCCTATAATTTGAAGGCAAAACGTTTCAGCTCTGTTTTGTCTAAACCGGGGCGGGGCAAATTTTTCCAACCGATTGCCCCGCCCCAATCTTTTCCACGTTCTCCAACCGACAAATGAAGAAAAAAATAGTGGCCGCCATTCTGGCGGCTCTCGCTCTCGCACCGGCGCGTGCCGCTATCACCGCCTATCCCGCCGCCGAGGGGGTGCCCCTCGCCTCCGATTTTACCGTGGAGGTGCGTCAGGCCGATGGCCCCTGGATTGGGGTCGACACCTATCCCGTCAAGGTCGACGAGGTGGTCGATGCGCGCCATAACGTTCGCCTCGCCTCGATGGCATATTTCGATTTCGACGGGGCTCCCGTCGAAGTGCGCGTATGCTGCCTTAAGGCCGATGCCATCGACTCCTGCCGCGTGCGTCCGCTCAGCTACGGCATAACTCCGTCGGCCGATGGCAAATGCCTCACCTTCACGCTCGACCGCCCGCGCAATCTGTCCGTCGAGGTAAACGGTGATATTTTCCATAATCTCCACCTTTTCGCCGGTGCGCCCGACACCAACCGTCCGTCGGCCAAGGTGCTGAAGAACCTGAAAAAGCATAAGGACCTGATGTATTTCGCTCCCGGGCTCCATCGCCTTCCGGGCGATACGCTACGCATCCCCTCCGGCACGACTGTCTACGTCGACGGGGGCGCCCGCGTGCTCGGAACCCTGATTGCCGACGGCGTGCGCGACGTGCGTTTCTTCGGCCGCGGAGAAATCCATCCCGAAGGGCGCGGCGCCGGCATAGAAATCCGGCGTTCGCGCAATGTCGAGGCCGACGGCGTGATTGTCACCCAGATTCCCGTAGGCGAGAGCGATTCCGTGCGCATCTCCAACGTGAAGAGCATATCCTCCTACGGCTGGGGCGACGGTATGAACGTATTCGCTTCGAGCAACGTGAGCTACGACGGCGTTTTCTGCCGCAACAGCGACGACTGCTCAACCGTCTACGCCACGCGCAAGGGATTCCGCGGCGGGTGCCGCAACATCCTCATGGAGAATTCCACGCTCTGGGCCGACGTGGCCCATCCGATTATGATCGGCCTTCACGGCAATGTGGAGCGGCCCGATACAATCGAAAATGTGACGTACCGCAACATCGACATCCTCGACCACTGCGAGAAGCAGCTCGACTATCAGGGTTGTTTCGGCATCTCGTGCGGCGACAACAATCTTGTGCGCGACATCACTTTCGACAATATCCGCGTGGAGGATTTCCGCCAGGGTCAGCTCGTCAACATCCGCATCTTCTTCAATAAGAAATACTGTTTGGCACCGGGCCGCGGCGTCTATAATGTTCTCTTCAAGGATATCGACTACCGCGGCACGCGCTCGGAGATGTCGGTGATCGCCGGCTACGACGATTCGCGCCCCGTTTCCGGCATCACGTTCGACAATCTCCGCATCAACGGCGTGCGTATCGCCGACGATATGCCCGGCAAACCGAAATGGTACAAGACCGGCGATATGGCCCGCATCTTCATTGGCGAGCATGTCGACAACGTTGTCTTCAAGTAATCAATCCCATCATCCGACTATGAAACTCATATTCACTGCTCTTGCCCTCTCGGCCGCTCTCTGCGCCCACGCCGGGGCGGAGCTATCCATATCCTCGCCCGACGGCCGCAACACGGTTACTTTCTCCAAGCCCGGCCGCGAGCTTACATATAAGGTCGACCGCGACGCCGCTCCGCTCATACTCCCTTCGCGCGCGGGGCTCGACCTCGACAACCGCGTGTGGGAGATGGCGCTCGGCAAGCGCACTCTCGCCCAGCCGCAGTGCTGGATGGACCTCCTCGAGGCCGACAGCGTCACGGTCAACGCCCCCGTCGACTCCGTCTGGACACCGCTCTACGGCGAGCGTTCCTCCGTGCGCGACCGCTTCAACTCGGCCACACTCCATCTCAGCCGCAAGGACAAGAGCGACTACCGCCTCGACGTTGAGGTGCGCGCCTACAACGAGGGAATCGCCTTCCGCTATTTCTTCCCTGAGCACCCCGCCGCCATTTTCCATAAGGTAGTGGAGGATCTTACGGATTATACGGTGCCCGAAGGTACCAGGGCATGGAGCGAGCAGTGGGCGCAGGCTACCTTCGACGTCGGCCCCGTCGACAGCATCAGCCGGCCGGCCGAGCGCGCGCTCACCATGGAACTGCCGCAGTCGCGATGGGTGGCTCTGCTCGACGCCGACGTCGACGACTGGTGTCTCACCAAACTCCAGGCGCGCCCCGACAAGCCCTCGACGCTGCGCTCGGTGATGTATTCGCCGGTCGACGTGGTGACATATTGCGCTACTCCCTGGAAAATCATCATGACGGCCGACACCCCCGGGCAGCTTATCGAAAACAACGATATCGTGCTGAATCTAAACCCCGAGCGCTCAGGCGACTTCGCCTGGGTGAAGCCGGGCAAGATTATGAGATGCACGTCGCTTACTACCGAGGCCGGTTTGAAGAATATAGATTTCTGCGCCGAGCATAATATTCCGTATATGCTCTATGATTGGAAATGGTATGCGGATCCTACTTCCCACGACAGTGATGCCACACAAGTCATTGAGGCAATCGACATGCAGCGGGTGATAGATTATGGCAAAGAAAAAGGAGTTGGGGTGTGGCTCTACGTCAACCAGCACGCACTGATGAAGCAGATGGACGAGCTTTTCCCGCTCCTGCGCCAGTGGGGTGTGGCGGGCGTCAAGTCGGGCTTCGTGCAGTACGCCTCACACCGCTGGGCCACCTGGCTCCACGATATGGTGCGCAAGGCGGCCGACAACGGCCTGATGATGAACATCCACGACGAATTCCGTCCCTCGGGCTTCTCGCGCACCTATCCCAACCTGCTCACTCAGGAGGGTATCTGCGGCAACGAGGAGTTCCCCGACGCAACCCACAATACCACACTGCCGTTCACGCGTATGCTCAACGGCGCCGCCGACTATACCATCTGCTACTTCGACAAGCGTCTGCGCAACACCCACGCCCATCAGCTTGCCGCATCGCTCGTGTTCTATTCGCCGCTCCAGACTATTTTCTGGTACGATAATCCCACGCACTACAATGGCGAGCCGGAGATTTCGTGGTTCGAGAAGCTGGAGACGGTATTCGACGAATCGCACGTGCTTGCCGGCTATCCCGGCGAGGGGATTACGATGGCGCGCCGCAAGGGCGACACCTGGTTTGTAGGTGTTCTCGGCAACAACGACGCCCGTGAGGTGGAGGTCGATTTCTCCTTCCTCCCCGCCAAGACCGTCTGGAACGCTACAGTCTATTCCGACGGCGGCGACAAGGTTGACACCGCAGCCCACGTGAAGATCGACACCCGCAAGGTCCGTCCTTCCGACCGCCTGCGCTTCGCGCTGCAGCCGCGCGGTGGCGTGGCCATCCGCCTGGAGCCGCTTGCCGGAAAGTAACCGCCTCGGAAAGTATCCCATGGCGTTAGGTGTCCGAGCTTCCGGAGGCGTATTATAGGGTGTAAGATTTCTCCGGTGGCCTTTCACTTTTTGCTGTGTTTTCGCCACCGAGGTTTGTTCAGGTAAAAGTTAGATAGGTAAAATTATTCCTTTAGAAAAATGATGGTTAAAAGTTACATCAGCAACTTGTTGGTATTTCTGACATCAGTTTGCCTCCCGGTGGCTGCGACAGCCGCCGGAGGCCGACTCGTGTCGAATCCCGCCAATCTCAAGGGGGAATACTTCACGAATCCTATCGTTTTCTCCGACTATTCCGATCCCGATGTGACGGTTTCGCCCGACGGGAAGATATTTTATATGACCGCCTCCAGCTTTCAGTGCGCGCCGGGTCTGCCGATTCTGCGCTCTACCGATCTGGTGAACTGGGAGCTTGTGAACTATGCTATCAAGGCCGTTCCTCCGGCCGAGGTCTATTCCACCGTGAAACACGGCAAGGGTGTATGGGCCCCATCCATCCGCTGCCACAATGGCGAATATTTCATCTATTGGGGCGACCCCGACGTGGGTGTTTTTATGGTGAAGACAGCCGACCCGGAAGGGGAGTGGTCAGAGCCCGTGCTTGTGGTGCCTGGGAAGGGCATCATCGACACGACGCCGCTCTGGGACGACGACGGGCGCCTCTATATGGTCAACGGCTGGGCTGCCTCGCGATGCGGTTTCAACAGCCTGATTACCGTGCGTGAGCTTTCGCCCGACGGTACGCGTGCCATATCCGACCCGGTTGTAGTGTTCGACGGCAACGACGGCGTTAACCATACCGTCGAAGGCCCGAAACTCTATAAGCGCGACGGCTGGTACTGGATTTTCGCTCCCGCAGGTGGAGTGGTCGACGGCTGGCAGCTCGCCATGCGCTCGCGCAACATCTACGGCCCCTACGAGCCGCGGATCGTTATGGCGCAGGGTTCCACCGATATCAACGGCCCACATCAGGGCGCGTGGGTCGACGGCCTAGACGGCCGCGGCTGGTTCCTGCATTTCCAGGACCGTGGCGCCTACGGCCGTATCCTCCACCTGAATCCGCTTCAGTGGCGTGCCGACGGCTGGCCCGTTATCGGCTCTGACCCCGACGGCGACGGCTGCGGAGAGCCCGTGAAGCGCTTCTCTCGTCCGGCCCCTCCCGATGCGTCGCTCTCGTACGACGAACTTCAGAGCCCCGCGCTCTACGAATGGCACTCCAACTACGCTGCCGACCGCTACGGCTTCGCCCTCCCGCAGGGGATGATGCGCATCTACAGCGGACGCATCAGCGAGCCGGCCAATCTCTGGTCGCTCTCAAATCTATGGCTCCAGAAGTTCCCGGCCGAGAAGTTCCCGCTCACTGCGCGTGTGCGCATCTCGGCCAAGGAAAGCTCCGAGGGAGTAAGTTCGGGCCTGGTTGTCATGGGGTGGGACTACTCCACGCTCGCCCTCTGCAAGCGCGGCGAGGTGTTCGAACTTCAGCGCGGTGTATGCACCGACGCCGAGAAGGGTTCGCCCGAATCGGTTGAGACGCTCGCCACGATAACTCCCACACGCATATATCCTGCCGGACTGCTCCGGAATCTCGAAGCCGACATATGGCTTCGGGTTGAGGTTGGCGAAGGTGCCCTCTGTAATTTCTCCTACAGCCTCGACGGCCGTAAATTCCACCGTGCCGGCGCACCTTTCAAGGCCCGCGCAGGCAAATGGATAGGTGCGAAAGTCGGGTTCTTCAGCCAGGCTCCCGAAGGGGTGGCCGACCTCGGCTGGATCGATGTACTCGAAGTGAAGATTAAGAAATAGTATCCTACATAGTAATCAAGATATACAGTTTAAGAATGCGACTCTTAAAACTTGGATTCCTCAGTCTGATAGGCGCATGCATGGCTGCCTGCGCCTCGCAGTCGAAAGCCTCCGACGATTTCAGCGTCGACGAGGCGCTTACATACTGCCACTCGAAGGTCGGCAAGACCCTCGGCGAGCTTCACCGCCAGCCCGACTCGCTCGTCTACTCCATGATGCCGCGCAACATCGAGCATTCCGACACGCTCTGGCACTGCCGCAAGGCCACGGCCGACGAATGGTGTGCGGGCTTCTGGCCCGGCGTGCTCTGGATGGACTACGAATACACCCACGACGAGACGCTCCGCGCCGAGGCCGAGCGCTTCACAGCCTCGCTCGAATATCTCTCGAAGCGCCCCGCGTTCGACCATGATCTTGGCTTCCTGATGTTCTGCAGCTACGGCAACGGCTACCGCCTCACCCACAATCCCGCCTTCCGCCAGGTGATTCTCGATACAGCCGATACGCTCGCCACGCTCTTCAATCCCGCCGTGGGCACTATCCTCTCGTGGCCGCGCAATGTGGAGGTGCTCGGTGGCCACAACACCATCATGGACAATATGATTAACCTCGAAATGCTTTTCTGGGCAGCTAAGAACGGCGGCGACCACCGCCTCTACGACATCGCCGTGAAGCATGCCGAGACCACCATGGCCCACGCCTTCCGTCCCGACTATACCAGCTATCATGTGGCCGTCTACAACCCCGTAACAGGCGACTTCATCAAGGGAATGACACATCAGGGCCTCGCCGACAACTCCATGTGGGCCCGCGGACAGGCCTGGGCCATCTACGGCTACACCATGGTATATCGCGAGACCCACGACCCGCGTTTCCTCGACTTCGCCCAGAAGGTAACCGACGTATATCTCGACCGTCTCCCCACCGACTACGTCCCCTACTGGGACTTCAGTGCCCCCGCCGAAACCTCGACTCCGCGCGACGCCTCCGCAGCCAGCGTCGTAGCCTCCGCCCTGCTCGAACTCCAGGGCTACGTCGAGGGCGAAAAATCCGACCGCTACCGCCACTGTGCCGAGAAAATGCTTGCCTCCCTCAGCTCCGACAGCTACCGCTCCTCCGCCCATCGCAGCTCCTTCCTCGACCACTCCGTAGGCCATCACCCCGCCGGCTCTGAAATCGACGCCTCCATCATCTACGCCGACTACTACTACCTCGAAGCCCTCCTCCGCCTCAAGCGCCTCCAGTCCGGCACCCCCATCCTCGCCTCCCTCTGATTCCCCGCCACCCTCGAATCCCCCTAATATAAATACCCATAAAATAGACGGCGTGTCAGTCTCTTGAACTGTCACGCCGTCTTAAATATTGTATGTGTGTATCGAATTACCTTAAACTGGGATTGAAGGTATTGTAAGATTTAATATGGTACACACTGACTTGTTGTCTGGGTCGTGGTCGTAGTGGTGGTACTGTTGCTTTTCGAAACTGTTCCCGACGTCGATGTATTGCTTAATCCATATGAAACGCTGGGGTTTGTCAGACTGGCATTTCCACCGGTTGAAACCGTTGTGGAATTACTTCCGGAGTTCCGGTTACTACCGGTAGAATACGTCGTAGTTGTCGTAGTCGTTTCAGACTGACGATACATTCTGCCATTTCTGCCGTCAGCGGTTTTGCATGGTGCGCCTGCACCTTGCAGGGAATTGACAATTTTTCTGGCTTCGGGAGATTCGGCACTGCAGCAGAGGGAAATCGATAGTGCTGCCAGAAGCGTGAAAGCAAATTTTTTCATGAATTCAGTTTGCGTTGTTGCAGATTAAATAAGAAGGCGCTTCTTGGCAGTTGTCCAAGTATCCCCATGAAGAATTATAAGGATCAACGATAAACTGGTATTCGCCACCCTTATTCCCGTAAACCGTACCACGGATTCTCTGTCCGGTGTTGTTAGTCACTTTGACTTTAACCCATACGACTTCATTGCCGGATCGGTCGTACTTGATCTCGGACGATTCAATGGTGCACGAGCCCACAACTTGGCCGGACGATGTGGTTACTTCCTCGGCTAATGCCGATACCAATGGAGCAGACAGCATCCCCAATATCAGCAATCCTTTGTGTAATAGTTTCATACGTATTGCATGAATGATTGGTCTTACAGCCCTTTCGACCATACAAAAATAGAGGCGTGGGCTGCTATGCCACGCCTTTACGGAAAGGTGGTAGGAATACCTGTATATGAAGATGTGACAATAACAACTCCACGCCATATGGCATGGAGACTGTTATGGCTATCTCTTGCATATACCTGGATTTAAGTTTCCTACGCTTTATCCGTACAAGCAGAAGACATAACGTCTCTTGTTAATCAATATGTAAGTATCAGCCGTTAGACTGATGTTGCAAAATTAATAATTATTTTGCAAACACAAAAAATTAGGCAAAGAAAATACTCGTTGTCATATTTTGCGTTGTTAGTCTACAATTTACGTACTAACTACGCCTATTAGGGCTTCCGTCCGGATGGCAGGCGGCTTTTTAGAGTGGAGCAGATTTTAGGAGCCGAGGGTGAGCGCCGAAGGGGACAGTACTAAAGTACGGCCCCGAGGCCGAATCCCGATGGCGACGCCAAAGATGCGCCGCTATAAAGAGACGCCAATATCGCGGTGTTAGGAGTTGAGGATGTCGATTTGCTGCCGCACGGACTCGTCGTGGACGGCCAGGAGGAAGGTGCGCATGAACTCGGCCGACATGCCGAGTTCCTCACCGGCCTGGATGCGCGAGCGGAGCACGTCGTTGTATCGGCCGGCCTGAACCACGGGCATGCTGTGCTCTTTCTTATAGCGGCCGATTTCGCGCGAGATGTTCATGCGTCGTGCCAGTACGTCGAGCAGCTCGTTGTCGACGGCGTCGATCTGGCGGCGCAGAAGGGCGAGCGACTCGGTGGTCTGCTGTTGCTCGCGCACTTTCAGGTTGCCGAGGATTATGCCGAGCACTTCGGGTGTGAGTTGCTGGGCGGCGTCGCTCCAGGCGTTGTCGGGGTCGCAGTGGCTCTCGATGATAAGCCCGTTGAAACCCATGTCGAAGGCCTGCTGCGAGAGCGTTCCTATGAGTTCGCGCTTGCCGCCGATGTGTGAGGGGTCGCAGATAATCGGCAGCGAGGGGAAGCGCAGGCGCAACTCGATGGGGATGTGCCACTGGGGCATATTGCGGTAAATATGGCGCCCGTCGGTGCTGAATCCGCGGTGGATGGCGGCTATACGTCGGATTCCGGCGTTGTGAAGGCGCTGCATGGCGCCGATCCATAGCTCGAGGTCGGGGTTTACGGGGTTTTTGACAAGCACGGGCACGTCGGCTCCGAGTTCGCGCAGCGTGTCGGCAATCTCCTGCATGGCGAAGGGGTTGGCCGAGGTACGTGCTCCGATCCAAAGCACGTCGACTCCGGCCTCAAGGGCGAGTTGCACATGGGCGCGAGTAGCTACTTCTGTAGCGGTGTACATCCCTGTCTGCTCTTTCACCTTGCGTAGCCATTTCAGTCCCGGGGCACCGATTCCCTCGAAGCCACCGGGCTTGGTGCGCGGCTTCCAGATACCGGCGCGGAATATTTTTATGCCCGTGGCGGCGAGCTGGCGGGCGGTGGAGAGCACCTGCTCCTCGGTCTCGGCACTGCACGGGCCGGCGATTATGAGTGGTTCGTCGGGGTTGATGCCGGGGAGCGATATGGGCTGTAGGTCGGTAAGTATGTCTGCCATAATAAATTTCTGTATGGATTGGAATGAATGATTTCAGGATTGTTTTTGCGTGAAGCGCTCCAGGGCACGCTCCAGCGTAGCCACCGGGGCGCAGAGCGAGATGCGGATATAGCGCTCGCCGTTCGAGCCGAAGATGCTGCCGGGGGTGAGAAACACGTGCTTATCGTAGAGTAGCCGGTCGGCCAGCGCCTCGGCTCCTGCTTCCGCGTCGGGGATGCGTCCCCAGAGGAAGAGTCCGGTCTGCTTCGGGTCGAAGCGGCAGCCGAGGGCATCCATAATGCGCTCGGCCACGGCGCGGCGCTCGCGGTAGGTGGCGTTGAGGTCGCGGTACCACTGGTCGGGCGCCTGCAGCGCCTCGGTGGCGGCGCGCATCATCGGCAGAAACTGCCCCGACTCCATGTTGGATTTCACTTTCAGCATCCACCCTATGAAAGTGGGATTGGAGACGGCCACGGCCATGCGCCATCCGGCCATGTTGTGGCTCTTGCTCAGCGAGTTCATCTCCACGGCCACGTCGCGCGCCCCATCAATCTGCATGATACTCGTGGGACGTTCGCTGAGAATGAAGCTGTAGGGATTGTCGTGGGCTATCACTATGTTGTGGCGGCGGCCGAAGTCGATGATTCTGCGAAGTACATCCATATCGGCCGGTGTGCCGGTTGGCATGTGGGGATAGTTCACCCACATCATTCTGATGCGGTCGAGCGGCATCCCCTCGAGCTGGTCGAAGTCGGGCTGCCAGCCGCGCTCGGCGGTCAGGTCGTAGCTGAAGATTTCGGCCTGGGCGAGTTTCGATGCGGAGGTATATGTGGGATATCCGGGATTAGGCACGAGCACGCCGTCGCCGGGATTAAGGAATGTCAGCGAGAGTAGGAGCACCCCCTCTTTCGAGCCGATGAGCGGCTGGAGCTCGGTGGCTGGGTCGATGGCGACGCCGTACCAGCGGTGGTACCAGTCGGCCCAGGCCTGCCGCAGTGCGGGAGCGCCGGTGGTGGGCTGGTAGCTGTGGGTGTCGCGACGCGCGGCCTCTGCGGCGAGTGCGTCGATTACCTCGGGCGCCGGCGGCAGGTCGGGACCGCCGATGGCGAGAGAAATCACGTCGGCACCGGCGGCCTTCATGGCCGCCACCTCGCGCAGCTTGCGCGAGAAATAGTATTCTTTGATTTCGTCGACGCGGTCGGCGGGAGCTATTTTATTGCATGTCATTGGCGTGGAATGTCAGATTTCGTTGTCGCACTGGCGGTATTCGCCGAGCACGCGCAGTTCGCTTATCAGCGGCGTCACGGCGGCCAGCGCCTGGGTGTAGCGCACATAGCTGTCGAATGTCAGGTCTACGTAGAAGCGATACTCCCATTCGCGCCCCAATATCGGCATCGACTGGATTTTGCTGAGGTTCATGTCGTAGAAACTCAGTATGGTGAGCACCTTGCTCAGCGCCCCCTTGGAGTGCTGGAGGGTGAATACGATCGAGGCCTTGTCGAGCGTCTCGGGCTTCGGACGCAGCTCCGGCACCACGAGCGGGTCGGCCAGAACGAGAAAGCGCGTGAAGTTGCGCTTGTTTGTCTCGATGCCGCGCTCCAGTATGTTGAGGCCGTAGAGCTCGGCGGCATATTCGCCGCATACAGCCGCATGGCCCGTAAGCTGCTTTTCGGCAATCTCGCGGGCAGAACCTGCGGTGTCGAATTTCTCCACCATGCGCAGGTTGGGGTGGTGCCGCAGATATTCCTCGCACTGCATCAGCGCCATCGGGTGGGAGTTGACCTCCGTCAGGTCGTCGATACTCTGGCCCGGAAGAGCGGCTAACACATGAGAGATGCGCGTCTTGTGCTCGCCCACTACTACGGCGCGGCTTTTGCGCAGCAGTTCGTGGTTCTGCAGCAGCGCCCCGGCTATGGTGTTTTCGATTGCCATGATGCCGAGCAGCGACGCGTCGGCGTCGAGCATCCGCATCATCTCCGGAAACGAGTCGCAGGGCACAGTCTCAATCTCCTCGCCATCGAAATGCGAGCCGAAATACGCCCGTGCTGCGGCATCGTGAAAGCATCCCGCCACACCCTGGATCGTCACCCTTCGTTTATTCTCCATATATTATCAGTATCTGTTATTCAATTTTCCATCGGCGGCAAATCAGATTTGCGCCCTTGGTAGTTCAGACAACGTCCCGCTTCACCTTATTGCGTTGGCGGAGCGGGACGTCGTTATGAGTTCGGTTGAATCTGTGTTGTAAACCTTTCGGGGCAAAATCGATTGTCAGAAAGCCACACGCCTTATCCGCTCCTTTTTGCAATAAAAGAAGTAAAAGTAGCCGTATGTGCTAAATCGTGTCATAATTTCGATTACTGGCTTGATTTTGCCTTTTCTGTCAGCTTTACCCCGCAAATTTAATCATTCTTTCCGATTTTCCCAACTTTCCCTTTCATTTTGCATTTCTTTGCTCTCCGACGACTGCTCCGATTGTTCTGTACTTTGCAATTGAGAACGCAGTGCGTTCGCAATTGCAAACGGATTTCAGGAAATTCGGCGGAAATTTCGGGGGATGGCTTGGCGGTTAGGGGAAAAAGAGTTAACTTTGCGGTCGGAAAATTCGTAACCGCTGGCGGGACATTGCAGCCCGCGAATGTTGCGAGCATTAGTTAACATTTTAAAGCTTTAAAAAATGGACTTAATCAAGGTAGCCGAAGAGGCATTTGCCACCGGCAAACAGCATCCCCAGTTCGGCCCCGGCGACACCATCACAGTCGCTTACCGCATCAAAGAGGGTAACAAAGAGCGTATCCAGCAGTATCGCGGCGTTGTGATCAAAATCTCCGGTGAAGGCGCTAAGAAACGTTTCACTGTTCGCAAGATGAGCGACAATATCGGCGTTGAGCGTATCTTCCCCCTGGAGTCGCCGTTTATCGACTCGATTGTCGTTAACAAATACGGCAAGGTGCGTCGCGCAAAACTTTACTATCTCCGTGGCCTTACCGGCAAGAAAGCCCGTATCAAGGAGCGCCGCGTAGTAGCAAAGAAAGAGGCTTGATCTCCCTCTTTTCCGCGCTTACGCAGTCAAAAAAAGAAGTCAGGCGATGTGTCCCCCTGCGGGCCACACCGCCTTTTTTCGTGGTATTTTTTAGAGCGTCTTATCGGAGCTGCCGGTGGCATCCTGATAATACCGGTAGACGGTTTCGGAGGCTTTCGCCATATGGGTGGAGGCCTCGGTTTCTGTTCCGTGGAAGTCTTTCACGAAGATGGCGAGCGTATAGTGGTGTCCGTCGGAGAGTTGTACGTACCCCACGTCGTTGTGGGCAGTAAGCACGCCGTCGGCGTTTCTGAAGCCGGAGCCGGTCTTGTGGGCGACGCTAATCCCCGGCTTATTGCTCAGGGGCGCCACGATACGGTCGGTGCCGGTAGTGCAGCCGCGCAGGTCGGCGATTATCATTTCGCGGTCGGCTGGATGGAGGAAAGCCCGGTCGGCGAACAGTCGTTCTACCAGCAGTGCCGCTCCCAGCGGCGAAGTGAAGTTGCGGTAGCAGAGTGAGTGATTGCTCCACATATCTTCCTCGCTGAAGACCATGCTGAAACTTTCGCGCGGAATCAGCGTGGCGATAAGACTGTCGGCCCCGGCTACGTTTTGCAGATGCGCGAACAGGTAGTTGCTGGCGTTGTTGTCGCTCTGGCGGAGGGTATAGCTCAGAAGAGTGGAGATCGGCAGTAGTATCTCCGCCTCCTTGTGGTCTGCAAGCATGGGCGACCACGTGTCGGGGTTCAATTCACTGCGGCTCAGCGTCACGATGCTGTCGGGCGTATGTCCGCGCTCTCTCAGAGTGTGGCATAGGGCGATGGCCTGGTGTAGCTTGAACACACTCATCATCGGGTATTTGGCCTGATTGTTTATTGTCAGCGTGTCGCCCCGGTCGGTTATCAGAGCGAGACCCATCTCGCCTGGGCAGTTGTCGGCTATAGCCTGCAGCGAGTCGGCCAGCTCCGCCATCGTCTCTGCGGCGGTGTCTGTAGTGGTGTTTTTATGAGTGCATGATGTCATTGCAATTGCGGCACCCAGTATTGTGGAAAAAATTGTCAGTTTCATATTTTGCTTGTTATCAGGGGTTATCGGGCCATGCGTGTTTCGGATAGCGTCGGCGCAGCTCCTTGCGCACTTCGAAATAGGTCGTCTTCCAGAACCCTTCCATGTCCTGTGTGAGCTGTACGGGCTTGAATCCTGGCGAGAGCAGTTCCATAAGCACGGGGCGCTTGCCGCCGTCGAGCCTGGGAGTCGATTTCAGTCCGAAACAGTCCTGCAGGCGTGCTCTCACCACCGGCGCTTCGGCTCCGCGGCGGTATTCTATGCGGGCGGTGCGGCCCGCGGGGAGCTTGATGCTTGCGGGGGCGAGCGTGTCGAGCGCGTTCTGCTGCTCGTAGCTCAGCATGCCGCGGATTACGGCTGTCATGTCGATTTTCTTCAGTTCCTGAGCGGTGTTGGCCTTGCCTATATACATTGGCAGCCACTCTGCGGCGGTGGCGAGCACGGATCCGGTATCTACCTGCGGCAGATTTAGCTCGGGATGCCATTCGGCCAGGGTGGCGATGCGCGTCTGCAGGGCCTGCACGTCGTCGTTGAAGTCGAACATCGAAAGCCCCTCCTTCGGCGCCGCACGGCAGATTGCATCGATGGTGAGCTTACGTACTTCCGGCCCGCTGGCCTGGCGCGTCGCAACAATCAGCGCTCCGATGCGCAACTCGCAGCGGGCCACGGCGCGGGCGGCGCGCGAGTCCCACCCAACGTTCTCGATCCACCGGCCGCCTTCGGCGGCGAAATCCTCGCTGAGCGGTGCGGCGAGATATATCCTGCTGCCGGTCGATGCCACCGCGAGCAGCCGGTTGCCTGCCAGCGGATCGGCCTCGTTCAAGCCTACGTATTCGCCGCTTGCCAGGCGATAGCGCCCGTCGGTGGTGGCCATGGCAACACGTTCGGGGAAGGCGAGCGCCACCAGCCGTCCTGCCGCGCAGGGATCGAATGAGGCGTTGTCGGCCTCGCATCCTATCAGACGGCGGTATTGCGAGGCGATGTCGGCGATGCGTTGCCAGCGGCCTGTGCAGTGGCTGCGGCGATACTGCCGCAGAAGGGCGATGCGGGTGGTAATGTCGGCGTCTGCCTCATCATTGAGTGGGTCTTTCTCTTCGAGCAGTGCGGCAATGTCGCAGCCCAGAGCACGCAGCTGCGGTGTGGAGGCGCTGTCGAGCATTCGCGCTATGCGCGGGTGACATGGGAGAGCGGCCAGACGGCGTCCGGCAGTGGTGATACGGCCGTCGTCGTAGAGAGCACCGAGCGATTTGAGCAGCGTCTGTGCATGCGCTATGTGTCCCGGTGGCGGTGGCGTAATCCACGGCAGACGGCCTGGGTCGCTTTCACCCCAGGCGGTTATATCGAGTACCATCGGCGCAAGGTCGGCGGTAAGTATCTCAGGCTCGCGCATCGAGGCCATGCGGTGCTCGGCGGCACGGCTCCAAAGACGGTAGCATACCCCCTCGGAGAGACGGCCGGCGCGTCCGGCGCGCTGACGGGCCATGTCGAGCGATATTTTAGCGGTTGTCAGTCGGCTCAGTCCGCTTGCGGGTTCGTATACGAGCGTGCGGAAAAGCCCGGAATCGACCACGATGCGTATCCCTTCGATTGTGAGCGATGTTTCGGCAATGGGGGTGGCGAGCACCACGCGTCGCTCCCCGTTGTCGGCCGGTGTGAGTACACGTCGCTGCTGCTCGGGTGGCAACATACCGTAAAGCGGCAGAACTCGTGTTTCGCCTGGAAGGTCGGCGAGCAGTTCGGCGCATTTCATGATTTCCGCCTGTCCGGGGAGGAAGGCGAGGATATCTCCCGGGTGGGTGCGGTGCGCCTTCCGTACGGCCGATGCGACAGCCTGCGCGCAGTCGCGCGGGTCGATGTCATCGCTGTAGATAGTCTCTACGTCGAAGAGTTTTCCCTCGCTGTGGATATGTGGAGCGTCCAGGCGTTGGCAAAGAGCATCGGCGTCGAGCGTGGCCGACATCACAACTATGCGCAGGTCAGGACGGACAATCTCCTGGGCTTCAAGTGTCAGGGCAAGCGATACGTCGGAGGTAAGACTGCGCTCGTGATATTCATCGAAAATCACCGCCGACACCCCTTCGAGCGTCGGGTCGGCCACGAGCATCCGTTCGAGAATTCCTTCTGTGATTACTTCAACACGGGTGGCTTCGCTTACGCGCGTATCGAAGCGCACTCTGTAACCGACGGTGCGTCCCACCGGTTCGCCGAGCATTGCGGCCATGCGTATGGCAACCTGGCGGGCAGCCAGTCGCCTCGGCTCAAGCATCAGAATCTTCTCCGCAGCTTCCTTCTGCATCCCTTCGAGAATCGAGAGCGGCAGAAGCGTAGACTTGCCCGCGCCCGGAGGCGCCGTCACCACGAGGCGTGGTGTCCGCCTCAGCGACGCGTTCACCTCTTCGGCGACCGCCGCCACGGGAAGCCATCCGAACCTCTCCGCAATCGTTTCCTCTCCTTTCATTTCCATGTCTGCAAATTTAGCCATTTCTCCCCATACCCCCCAATCGCCCCGCCATTTCCCGATTATACTTTAAGGACTTTAGGGTCTTTAAGGTCTTTAGGGACTTTAGGGACCTTAAGGACCTTAAGGACCCTAAGTACTTGGATTCAGGTATGGATTGGGTTGATGAACTTGTTGAGGCGGCAACAAAATGGAAGGGGGAGAGGTGGATTAGCGAAAAAATCGCTAAATTTGCAATTCAGGCCTTTTAAGGCATTCTTTTGCAAATGCTGAAAGCCATTTCCAAAATCTGAACGCTTATGTCGGTTAATAAAGTCATACTTGTGGGCAACGTAGGTCGCGCACCGGAAATCCGATATGTCGGCGACCGCCCGTATGCCTCTTTCTCGCTCGCTACGTCAGACCCTCCCTACGTCAATGCTCAGGGGGTACAAATGCCCGAACGCACCGAGTGGCACAATATCGTGATGTGGGACAAGGCCGCTGAAACAGCCGAGCGCTATATCACCAAAGGCACGAAACTATACCTCGAAGGGAAGCTCCGCACGCGCGCATGGCAGGACAACAATGCCATAAAGCGTAGCGTAACGGAAATCGTGGTGGAGCGCTTCGACATCCTCTCGCGACCGCAGGCACCCCGCCAGCCCGAGGGGGCTTGAACAGAATCCTTTAGAACAAATAATCAATCACTCATATTTTTTACAGAATGAAAAAAGAACCCTACGAGCAGCCGCTCGACACTGCCGACGAGCGGATTTATGCCGACGCCGACCCCGTGGAGCTCCCTGAAAACGCCTTCCGCGAACTCGGAGCCGACGAGACCTACCGCCCGCTGATGCATCCGGCCCGCTCCTACGCCGAGGTTACGCCTTACTCCGTGGCCATGGGCCTGGTGCTTTGCATTATCTTCAGTGCCGCTGCGGCATATCTCGGCCTGAAGGTAGGCCAGGTTTTCGAAGCTGCAATCCCCATCGCCATCATTGCCGTGGGCCTTTCCGGCGCCTTGCGCAAGAAGAATGCCCTCGGGCAGAACGTAATCATACAGAGTATAGGTGCCTGCTCCGGCGTCATCGTGGCCGGTGCAATCTTCACTCTCCCGGCGCTATACATCCTTCAGGCCAAATATCCCGAAATCTCGGTGAGCTTCTTCCAGATTTTCTGCAGCTCGCTGCTCGGCGGTATCCTCGGCATACTTTTCTTCATCCCCTTCCGCAAATATTTCGTGAAGGATATGCACGGCAAGTACCCCTTCCCGGAGGCTACAGCTACCACTCAGGTGCTCGCCAGCGGCCAGACGGCCGGCGAAGCCGGTGGCTCGCAGGCCAAGACACTTGTGGTTGCCTCGCTCATAGGCGGTATCTACGACTATGTGGTGGAGACGTTCGGCTTCTGGGCCGGTACGCTCTCGACCACGGCCGCCGGCTGGGGGCAGGCAGTCGCCGCCAAGACCAAACTGGTGCTCAGTTGCAACACCGGAGCCGCAGTGCTCGGTCTGGGCTATATTGTGGGACTGCGCTATGCCTTCATCATCACCGCCGGTTCGCTCTTCGTGTGGTGGATCATCATTCCGCTTATGGGAACCTACGGCAACGCTGAAATCGCCGCCATGAGCGAGCAGGAAATCTTCAGCAACTACGCCCGAATGATCGGTATCGGCGGTATTGCAATGGCCGGTGTGATCGGCATCGTGAAGTCCTGGCCCATTATCCGCCAGGCCGTGGGCCTCGCCTCGCGCGAGCTCAAGGGTGGTGCAAAGGCCGACGAGCGCCCCGTGCGCTGGCAGTGGGACATCTCCATGAAGCATGTCGTAGCCTTCATCGCCCTGGCTCTCATCGCTGTGCTCGCCTTCTTTTGGTTCGGTGTGATCCACAACTGGTGGCAGGCAATCGTGGCATGGGTGGTCGTAACGCTCATCGCCTTCCTCTTCACCACCGTGGCCGCCAACGCCATCGCCATCGTGGGCAGCAATCCCGTGTCGGGCATGACGCTGATGACGCTCATCATCGCTTCGGCTATCTTCGTGGCCATCGGCCTGAACGGTACATCGGGTATCGTCGCATCGATGGTTATCGGCGGCGTGGTCTGCACAGCGCTCTCTATGGCCGGTGGTTTCGTAACCGACCTCAAGGTGGGCTACTGGCTTGGTTCGACGCCGCGCAAGCAGGAGCAGTGGAAATTCCTCGGAACGCTCGTGTCGGCCGCTACGGTCGGGGGAGTGATTCTCGTGCTCAACAAGGTGTACGGCTTCACGGGCGACAATGCCCTCGTAGCACCTCAGGCCAACGCGATGGCCAAAGTGATCGAGCCGCTTATGATGGGCGGAGACACTCCCTGGATTCTTTATATGACAGGTATCGTGCTCGCTCTGCTGCTCAACTGGCTCGGCGTTCCGGCTCTGGCCTTCTGCCTGGGCATGTTCATCCCGCTCTCGCTCAATACTCCGCTGCTCGTGGGCGGAGCAATCGCCTACTTCGTAAGCCATAGCTCGAAGGACCAGAAAATTAACGACGCACGCCGCGACCGCGGTACTCTCATTTCGTCGGGCCTCATAGCCGGCGGCGCCCTCTTCGGCGTGTTCGCCGCCCTGACGCGTTTCTTCGGCTTCGAATATGTCTGCGGCATTTCTGAAGGTACTCTTCAGGTTTATGGAATTATAGCTTACATACTTCTTATCGGTTATCTCTATTTCTCCTCGCTGAAAGCAGAGAAGAAATAAGCACCCACCGTCTCAACCGCTACAAACTTAATCGCGCACTGGGGGCCTCAGGCTCCCGGTGCGTATACCATTAATAAGCGCATCTGCTTAAAAAATCTAAACATCCGCTTTATGCTACCTGTCTTAAAATTCACTCCGATATACAAATCAGTGCTCTGGGGAGGCACACGCATCTGCCGATTCAAGGGAGTCGCCTCCGAGGGCGACACAATCGGCGAGTCGTGGGAGCTTTCGCCTATGCCCGGGCATGAATCCGTTGTGGCCGAAGGACCTTTTGCCGGTCGTACGCTCAACAGCCTCGTGGAGGAGTATCCCGAAGCTATCCTCGGCGCTAACGTGGTGAAGCGCTTCGGCGCCAACTTTCCTCTGCTGATAAAGTTCATCGATTCCACAAGCGACCTCTCGATTCAGGTGCATCCCGACGACGCACTCGCTGCCAAGCGTCACAATTCGCTGGGAAAGACTGAGATGTGGTATTCCGTACTTCCCACGTCCGACGCCTATCTCTATGCCGGCTTCTCGCAGGAGATGACTCCGGATAAATTCCGCGCCATGGTGGCCGACAGTACTATCGTCGATGCCCTCTCGAAGTACTACACCAAGCCCGGCGACGTATTTTTCCTCCCTGCCGGACGTGTCCACGCCATCGGCCGCGGCAACTTCGTGCTTGAAATTCAGGAGGCGAGCGACATCACCTACCGCATCTACGACTACAACCGCCGCGACGCTCAGGGAAATCTGCGCCAACTCCACGTCGACGAGAGCGTCGACGCCATAAACTATGCCGACAAGGCCCAGAACGTGAAAAACGTCACCGCCGTCCCCGGACGGCAGGCTATGGTGGAGGACTGCAACTATTTCACCACCACGCTTGTAAATGTTGATGGCAGCTTCCATATCGCGCTCGAAGACCGCCCCTCGTTCACGATTCTCATCGCTACCAAAGGGGCTCTCGAGGTGACAGCTCCCGACGGTACGGTTAGTGCGCTCCCGCAGGGACAGACGCTCCTCGTTCCCGCCGAGGTTCCCTACGTTGACCTTAAGGGTGACGGCGAGGTAGTGACGGTGTTCATCCGCTGACGTTCCCCTCCTTTATAATCAGAAACTTTTACCCTTTAATACCTAAAAACGCAACTGAAAATGTATCATTTTGACAACCGCATAGTGGTTACGCTCGATGCCGGAGGCACCAACCTGGTGTTCAGTGCAATGCGTGGCTGTGAATTCATAGTCGACCCCGTGACCATCCCCTCGCGCGCCGACAGTCTAGACCTCTGCCTTCAGGCTATGGTCAACGGCTTCAAGACCATCATCGACCTGCTCGACGAGAAGCCCGTGGCCATCTCGTTCGCCTTCCCCGGCCCGGCCGACTACGCCAACGGCATCGTGGGCGGCTATCTGCCAAACTTCCCCAGCTTCCGCGACGGTGTGGCCCTCGGAGCCTTCCTTGAGGAGAAATTCGGTCTTCCGGTGTTCATCAACAACGACGGCGACCTCTTCGCTTTCGGCGAGGCTACCGCCGGAGCGCTCCCCGAAATCAACCGCCGCGTGGCCGAGGCCGGAGGCCACAAGGAGTACCGCAATATCCTGGGCTATACGTTCGGTACCGGACTGGGCGTCGGTTCCGTAATCGACGGACGACTCAACCTCGGTAACAATTCGTGCATCGAGACATTCTGCCTCCCCTCCAAGACCAATCCCGGAGTAATGGCCGAGGACTATGCATCAATCCGCGCCGTGGTCCGCGAATATAACCGTCTGGCCGGGACATCCGATACAACGCTCACCCCCAAAGATATATGCGAGATTGCCGACGGCACGCGTCCGGGCAACGCCGCCGCTGCCCGCGAGAGCTTCCGCCTCTTCGGTGAGGCTGCCGGCGACGCTATGGCAACAGCCGTTACGCTCACCGATTCGCTGATTGTGGTCGGGGGAGGTCTTACCGGGGCCGCACGCTACATTATGCCCGGTCTGCTGGCTCAGCTGCGCTCCACCATCCACACAATCAACGGCGAACAGCTGCAGCGTGTGCAGATGAGCGTGTTCGACCTTGACGACGAGGCTGAATTCGCCCGCTTCGTAAAGGGCGACGCCCGCCAGCTGAAAGTTTACGGATCGGACAAGACCGTGACCTACGACCCGATGAAGCGCACCGGCGTAATCATCTCGAAACTCGGCGCTTCGAAAGCTATTTCAATCGGCGCGTACACCTATGCGCTTTCGCAAATCGACAAGGCTAACCAAGCCTGCGGAGCAGAGGCGTAAGTGCGTCGGGACTCACAGCTCCGAGCATAAATCCATACAGCTTAAGGCATTCGGCGAGTACATCTTCAAACGCCACTGCCACCGATCCTACAAATCCCACCTCAGCAACATTACCGTTGAGGTGGGTTTTGTATGCAAGGAGGTTCCGCTCGATGAAGAGACGCGCGCCCTCGCGGAGTGTGCGCTCGACCCATTCATTGTTGCGGAAGTCGGAATATATCGGCGCGAGCGATGCCAGAAAGCGGTTGGGCGCCATTTCGCCGGCGGCGAGGTCGGGCCGATATACGTGTCGGATTATCTCGGCATTGTTCAGACCTTTGGCTTCCACGGCAGCCCGCAGGCTTTCAGGAAGCAGGCCTTTCAGGTAGTCGGAGGCAAGACGGCGGCCGAGCCATGCGCCCGACATCTCGTCGCCGAGGATGTAGCCTCCGGCCGAGGTATTGGCTACGATTGTATCGCCATTGTAGAGCGCTGAGTTTGAGCCTGTGCCGAGTATCGCGGCTACGCCGGCCCTCTCGCCGAGCAGGGCGCGGCAGGCGCCGAGCATGTCGGAGGCCACTTCTATTCTTGCCGCGCGTGTTATTTCGCACAGGGCCTGCGTCATTGCCCGGGTCGGTGCGCCGGGAAGGCATCCGGCACCATAATACACCACGCTTTCAATCGGTTCGGTGGCGTTTTCCATGGCTTCGGTAAGCGCAGGGAGCAGCCGTCGTGTTATCTCGTCAACGCTCATCACGGCGGGATTCACGCCCGGCGAGGAGAAGCGCAGCGTGGTTCCACGGTCGGAAATTAATGCCCATTTCGCAGAGGTGCTTCCTCCGTCGGCTATCAGTTTCATATTCAGGTATTTCTGCTTATTCGTAAAGATGATATTGACGGCTTCGGTCGCGGAAGTCGTCGACCCCATCGTTCCAGATACTCTCCATGTCGGCCACATGGAAGCGGCGGAAGAAGGCCTCGCGCAGGCGGCGTGAGGTCACTTTGTCGAACATCTGGAGCCGCGCAGGGGTGGCAGTCGGTTTGTGAGCCGGATACATAGCGGCCAGCTCCTGCATGGCATAGAACTGTATGAGCGTCAGCGGCGCCTTGTTGAAGTCGGTGACGAAGATTTCCACGCCACCCATGTCAGTGCCTTTGCCGAAGGCGTAATTAGGCCGGTAGTTGATGGGGCGGAAGCGCACGCCGGGGAGCTTCAGACCGTTGAGACGGTCGGCCAGTTCCACGGAGTTTCCCCATGGGGCTGCGATTGTGCGGAAGGGCAGCGTGTATCCTACGCCGATCGACGCCCAGTCGAGTTCGCCGAGTATGCCGGTTGCGGGATAGTAGATTGCCGTCTCGGCCGAGGGGATGTGGGGCGACGGGAGTACCCACGGTAGCCCGGTGTCGGAGTATAGCATATCGCGACGCCATCCCTGCATCGGGATTACGGTTAGCTTCAGCGGTTTCGGAAGCGTTATCAGCTTCTCGCCCACGAGCATTTCCGCGAGTTCTCCGGGCGTGAGGCCGTAGAGGTAGGGGATGGCGAACTGATTGACGAACGAGCGCGTTTCGGACACGGGCGAGCCCTCCACCTTGTTGCCGCCCAACGGGTTGGGGCGGTCGAGCACCATGAACTCGGTGCCGGTGGCGGCGCACTGCTGCATAGCCAGTCCCATGGTCGAGATGAAGGTGTAGGAGCGGCAGCCGTTGTCCTGAATGTCGTAGACAAGCACGTCGATGCCGTCGAGCCATTCGGCGCGCGGCTTTCGCGTGGCGCCATAGAGCGAGTGGACCTTAACGCCTGTGCGGGCGTCGATGGTCGGGGCCACTTTCGCTCCGGCGGGAACGTCGCCGCGCACGCCGTGCTCGGGGGCGAATAGCGCCACGAGCTCTACGTCGGGTGCCTCATGGAGCAGGTCGACGGTCGACCGCAGCTGCCGGTCTACGCCCGTGGGGTTGGTGATAATGCCCACACGCTTGCCGCGCAGAGCCTCGAAGCCCGACTCGGCGAGCATGTCGATGCCGGTCTTGACGGCCGGTGTCGCAGCTGATGCCGCAGTGGAGAGCAGGATGGCCGCAAGGATGTAAATGAGTCGTTTCATGATTTCTTTCCGAAGTTTTTATCGACGTGAATCAGGTAGCAGACGCCGATGGTGGCCACGCAGCATATCATCGTCCATATGAAGAACGCCACATAGCTGAAGTGGTCGGTAATCCATCCGGCGGCCATTCCCGGTAGCATCATCCCGAGGGCCATGAAGCCGGTGCATATGGAATAGTGGGCGGTCTTGAATCGTCCGGCCGAGAAATAGATGAGGTAGAGCATATAGGCTGTGAAGCCAAAGCCATAGCCGAACTGCTCGACGAACACGCAGAGGTAGATTTCCCATATGGCCGACGGCTGTGCGACGGCGAGGTATACGAAGGTCAGGCAGGTGAGCGACATGCTCCAGGCCATGGGGTGGAGCCAGTAGCGCAGTCCGCGGCGTGCGGCCGCCAGACCGCCCACGATGCCGCCGAGCATCAGGCCGATTACGCCGATGGTGCCGTAGACGAGTCCCACCTGGTCGGGTGTGAGGCCCAGGCCACCGCTCTCGGTCGGATCGAGCATGAAGGGGGTAATCATCTTCACGAGCTGAGCTTCGGGGAGGCGGTAAAGCAGCATGAAAGTGAGGGCTACGCCCACCTGCGGCTTGCGGAAGAAGGCCACGAACGTCTCGGTGAACTCGCGGAGCACCTCGCCGCGCGAGCGCGGCGACCGCATCGCGTCGGCGGCAGGACGGGGCAGAGCGAAGGAATGGTAGGAAGCCACCAGCGCGAAAAAGGCTGCGAGGATGCCGAATACCACTATCCATCCGGCCTTGGGCTGGGCCCATGCGTCGCTTACGAAGGCAGCGACAACAACCAGCACCCCCTGGCCCACTACCATCGATATGCGGTAAAATAGCGAACGGATGCCCACGAATAGGCTCTGCTGATGTTCGGTCAGCGCGAGCATGTAGAAGCCGTCGGCAGCGATGTCGTGGGTGGCCGAGGCAAATGCCATCAGCCAGAAAAGAGCAAGCGTGGCCTGGAAGAAACCCGACGCAGGGAGCGCGAACGCTATCGAGGCCATGGCGATGGCGATTGCCCACTGCATGGCGAGCACCCACCACCGCTTGCTGCGGATAATGTCGACAAAAGGACTCCAGAAGGGCTTGATTACCCACGGCAGGTAGAGCCAGGCGGTATAGAAGGCGATTTCGGTGTTGCCTATGCCGAGACATTTGTACATCACTGTACTGATGGTCATTACGGCCATATACGGGAGACCTTCGGCGAAATATAGTGTGGGAATCCACCACCATGGGTGGCGCTGGGTGGCTTGAGTGCTCATTTGTATAGTTGTGTGAGTTGTGCTTTCGGGAAATAATGTCTGAGGATTTCGTCGGAGGAATGACCCTCCGCACCCATTACGGCGGCTCCTATCTGACAGAGACCTACGCCGTGACCCCAGCCGTGGCCGCGGAATGTGAAATAGCCGTCGGCCGAGGGCCCTTCGATGTCCATCCACGAGCTACGGAGATGCGTCGGGCTGAGCCAGCGGCGGATTTCGAGTTCTTTGCCGACAACCATACTGCGGAGCGTGCCGCGAACGAGCAGTCGGGTGATACGGCCTGAGGCGCCGCGGCAGAGCGGACGCAGTTCGAGAATTTGGCCGAAATCGATGCCGCTTTTTCGAGCTATGAGGGCGGCGAGTTCGTCGGCCGCTATGCGCTCGGTCCACCGGTCGAAGCCTGGTTGCTCGCGGTCGTAGCTGTTGAGCACCGTGGCAAGAACCTCGGGCGTGGCGCGCAGGCAGTAGGGGTCGTCGATAGCTTCGAGGTAGGGGTGGGAGGCGTCCTCCCAGCAGGCGTCGAAGCGCTCGGTGCGGCCGCCGCAGCATTTCGAGAAACGTGCGTCGCAGATTTCGTCGCCGTAGGTCAGCACGATGCCGCGGGTGGCGTCGACGGCGCGGGCCACGGCCGCCGACGTGCGCCGGCTTACGCCCTGATAGCGCTGGCAGTGATCGTCGGCGCAGACGTCGAACTGCGTGTGGTCCTCGCGGTCGTGCCAGCATACGAGTTCGTCGACTATCCGGTCGTTAACTACGGTGAATCCGGTGATTGAGCAGCGTCCCTGCGGATGCTTCCCGACATCGGCGAGCTGACGCAGCAGCCAGCTCCGCGACGTGATGGCGTGGGCCTTGAGGAACTCCTCGGGCGCGTCGGCCTTCATCTCCGAGCAGACCACGCTGCGCAGGTAGGCCTCGACGCCGACTTCGTTGATTGCGATGATGTCGGTGTCGTTGTCGGCCGAACTACGAAGCAGCAGCGAGCCTTCGAAACGCTGTGGTTCGCGGCGCTCCCAGTGGAAGCCGATGCCGATAGCTACGTCGCACAGCTCGAACGCCGCCTCGCCAGGCTCCGCCTCCCCGAGTTGCGGCTCAGCCATCTCGAGCGTCGGCCTCAGCTCGCCTCCGGCGGCGTCGACCTCCGCGCGGCCAACCTCGCGCACCGCGCCCCCAGGCGTGGAAACCCGTACCGTCGGGCCCCCGACAATCCCCACCCGTATCGTCGGCTCCTCCGTGATGGTATATTTATTTTCAGTTGTTTTCATTTCGGGTTGTATCTTATTAATTCGCCACAATTGTCGGCCACTTGCTCGAACAATTGGCGGCAGCGTGCTTCGGGAATCCGGATCTTTCTTCCGGCCTCCAGAAAATCAGCCATCGTGGGTGTGCCGGTACCGTTGACAGAGGTGGCGTGCTGGCCGTTGTATCCCTCGGTGCACAGCGTAAGGTCGTAGGCCGGAGCAAGGCGCCAGATTCTTTTTCCGGCTTCGTCGTTTACGGCCAGGAAACTGAAATTCTTGCAGTGGTCGTCCTTGTTGTCGGTCAGGTAGTTGAAAACCATTCTGCGAAACATCTCCTCTACATCCGTAGGATTCTGGGTTAGGAATCCGGTGAGGGCAAGCAGGTTGTTGTAATCGAGAATGGGGGTGGATATTGATACGCAAAGCAACCCGCCGGCTGTGGCGGTGTGGATGCGTTCGCCCGAAGGTGAGATGTCGAAACGCCGGGATGCGAAATATTTGCTGTTGACAAGACGAAAATCCGGAACGTCGATACCGCAACTTTTGGCGATTTCGTTATACCGGAACTCAATTTCGCCGATGTTTTTCGCGTCGTAGGTGTGGCGAAATTTTATTAGCCAATGGCCCTTCTCGTCAGAGAAAACTGCTTTAGGGCGTGCTCCGCCGCTGTTTCCGCTGTTGAACAGAAGCAATTCGGCGTCGGTCGACTGGCGCTCGCGGAGTACTTCCAAAGCCTTTTGCTGGAGGAGGTCGAAATCAGTGGTATCTTCGCCGGTTATTATGTCGGTTGCCGGAGCGTAGGTCAGGGCTCCCATGCCGTTGTCTCCGACAATGCTCAGACGGTCGAGGGCGGTGAGTTCATCATCGTTGATACCCTCTCTCTGCAGGGCTTTATGGAGGAGGTAACGGCCATACCCGTCGGGAAGACTATCCTCGAAGATTCCGAAATTGCCCCCGAAAGGTGTCGGTTTTGCCGTGAAGAGTCCCGGTTTCATCGGCAACTCCAGTGGTGAAATGCTGAAGCCATCGGCAATCCATTGTGCATCGTATTCGAACGCACAGAGTTGTCGTTCAGGAGTGAACGACAAAGTTCCGACCTTGCGGTCGTGGTAGTTTACAGCCAGGCGGTCAACGTGTTTCATCCTTTGGGTTTGGGCTTGCGGTGGTAGGCTTTGGTTTTCTTGCTGTTTTTGTGGATTTGTGTCAGCTCTTCCATTGTCTGGTATTTGGGCGTGGCCAGCACCTGCTCGATTTCGCGCGGGTAGCCCAGCGCGATGGCCAGACGGATGAAGTTGCCCAGCGATATGAGCGCCTTTTGCTCGAACCGGGCTATGTTGGCCGGGGCGACGCCCGAGAGCCGGGCGACGTCGTCGCGTGTCAGCGATTTCTCCACGCGCCGGCGCCGGAAATCGCTCGCGAGCTTGCGCGCTACGTCGTCGGGATCGGGCGGCATAAGAGCTGCTAATACCGATAACATATTATTCGCATCATTGAAATTTTCCATATTCCGATTCATATATTATCAGTTATAAAGGTACGTCAAAATTTTGACCTGACAAAATTATGGCCTCTGAATATTGTGGAAAATTATGGATGATGCAACTCCGGGAACGTTGCTTCGGAAAATATGTTGTTTTATTTGGTCGGGGAAGGGAAGAGACTGCTATCGGTGGAATAGGGTATATATTCGATATACTCCATCTCGGGGTCGGGCGCGGGACGCTTGACTTCGTAGGTCTCTCCGCAGCCGTTGAGAAGGATAAGGTCAGGCTCGGAGGAGATAAACGACCAGTATATGCCTCCGTCGGGAGAGAATGTGCATTTGTCGGGCTGGAATTTCGTGTGGTCTATTTCAAGGTCGTTGCGCGTCAGCCGGTAATTGTCGGGTATGATTTCCATGGTGAATTCTCCGGTATTGGAGTTTTTCATCATACGGATGTTCTGGAAAAACAGCGTACCGTCGTTGCAGTTTCTTGTCGCGGCGGCGCGGATGTAAACCATATTCGGGCTGACCATGTAGACAAACATGTGGCGGTTGGTGTTAATTTCGCAGTAAACCATCTCGTCGTTAACGCCGTAGCCCGCGCCCAGACGCCACTGCTGGAGCGAAGCGCCCACATCCAGTCTGGAATTGCATTTCGGCATCTCGTAGGGTGCCACAATCCGGATATCCTCAACCTTTTTGAGGGGGTAGCCGTCGATGGTTAGCACACCACCCTCGAGCGATATTTCAAGAGCGTCTGTATCGGATGTTGTGGTCTTGCCGCCCTTTTCGAATACGGTTTTTCGGGAGATGCCGGCGTTGGGAATTTCAAGTTTTGCCTGCATCGTGCTGTCGGCCTGATAATAGAAAATGCATATGGAATCGGTCAGCACGGCCTCGGCCGTGTCGCTGCTCCATACACCTTTAAAATCTGAAAAACTTTTTGTGGCATATGCCGCAAAGGCCACGGCCCAAGCGGCAATCAATAATGTCAGATGTCTCATTTCCGGTTTGTGAAGGTTGGGGTGATCAACGTATTATAAGGCTATAAGTCAGGAGTTCTTTTCGTCCATGCGGCGCAGGGCCTCCTCGCCGGAGATGTGAATCGGGCGGCCGTCGGCATCGGCCACAACCACAGGCTCGCCCAGCTTTGCCTTCCGCTCGAACAGCTTCCGCTGCGCCCTGAGAATACCCTCAGTAATTCTATCTGAAAATTCTATCCTTTCCTGTTCCGACATAATTCCTTGATATTTGAGAGTATGTAATGGTTGAATATTTCGTTATTCTTTACAATCGGATTAGCATTGCTGCTATTATCATATAACGACCATAAATCGACAATCGGCACAAAAATATCGAATAAATTTCTCAATCCGGCCCAGTAGCGGCGGTGAATCGTATCTTTGGGGATGTCGTGACCGCCGGAGGCCACTCTTGTCGCGACACGTTCCTCAGCCATCTCAGGTGATTTCAGCCAGAAGAAGAGAAGTACGACCCTATAACCCGATTGTTTGGCCCTAGTCACCAGATTGCGGTAGGATTTGGTGTCCAAAGTGGTCTCGATGGCAAAAGTAGCCCGCATTTTAAGCAGATAATCAATGCGTTGCAGCATTAGCTTTCCTGCTTCAATCGCGACTTCCTCCGGATGGAACGGTGATAAGCCCTTTGCAATCTCGGCGGCATTGACGAATTCCCGGCAGTCGAGCACCTCGGGGAGTACCGTCATCGACGCCGTGGTTTTCCCGGCGCCGTTGCATCCGGCGATTATGTAAAGCGAAGGCTGACTCATTTTGTTGCTGCTTTTGGCAAAGATACAACTTTTTTGTTGAATCCCACGGCCCTGATTAGGCCATGATTGCAGGAAATATCCGGATTCGGAATGGTAAATTGAAGATATTAGGCTAACTTTGCAGAAAATGCAGAATTTATGAAAAGAGTAAGAGTTGTTGTGCTTCTGGTTATGGTAATGGCCGGAGTAATGGGCGTCATGGCTGCGGCGATGGAAAGGCCTACACATGTGGTGAAATCGCGAGGTACCTCGTATGAGGCTTTCCGCCTTGACCGTGAGGGGAAATACGAACGTCACGCCCGGATTTTTGTGCCAGCCGGCGACAGCATATATCCCATTGCCGCAGAATATGCCTCCCGACTTACCAAACATGAGCAGCAAAGGTATCATGCAGGAATGATTCGCAACATCCCGGTTATCATACATAAGGATTTTGTTGACGAACTTGTATGGGACGGCCAATCGGCCAAGACTGCATCGTCCGTTGACCGACAGGAAAAGAAGGACGCCAAGGCGCAGTTCAGTCAGCTTATTCATGGAGAAAATCGGGTGAGCGGCAATGTTTGGTACTACTTGCTTGGATTCTTTATTGCGACTTTCATAATCAGCCGTATCATGAAAATCGACTCATCCCGGAGCGAGGGAAAGCCGGTGCAACCCGGAGTAGCGCTTCTTGTGGGTGCAGTAGCGCTCACGGTGCTGTTTGCCGTGGAATATGGATTTTGCTTTTTCGGAATGTCGAATATTACCGCATGGTTGCGTGGCGAGCGAGGCAATGAATTCCTTAATACATTGTATATCGTGCCGAAGTGCCTGTGTTTCGTTGTGCTTGTAATATGGCAGTTCCGGCTGTGGTATGACATGATGGTCGCAATCGGCAAAAGAATTGACGGACGGAAAGACTATTCATTGACGGTGCTGATTGTGTCGCTGGCGGTTGCTGCTATTGGCGTTGCGCTATTCTTTTTTGTGAAACAGTTGCCTGCGGTGATGTATGTTTCTTCCGCTCTGGTGGCCGTGGACCTGCTGCTTTTAGTGTATCTGAACCGGCGCGACATGCCTCTGGCGGCGTTGACGGTAGCGCTTTATATTGCCGGCGTGATGGCTATGTTTGAGCTGTTGGCTATATTCGGGCTATTGTTGGTGGTTGTTATTGCGATAATAACTGCTGTCGCATCGATAATAACCCTCATACAAAATCCCGGTAAGATAACGCATCTTGTGCGCGTCGACGGCAGGGTGATTGGCAGGGTGTTCGCAGGGAGCAAAACCGTTTACTTCGACAACGGCACGTCGGCCGGCATGTCGGAAATCCACTCAACCCGCATCAAAATCGACCCTAAAGAATAATACCGGAATATCTTCTCGGCCCAACATCGCCTCTACGAGACTCATTTGCATCACATCATCCTGTCCCCAGGCTCGCCCCTTCGGGCCGTCACCTGGGGTTGGAGACAATCCCGGCCCTCCGGGCCTCCGATGGCGGGTGTGCATTTCGGATGAGGGGGTAGGAGGTGCGAATCATTTCGCACCTCACGCATTCGCGGAGCGCAAAAGCCGTGATATTATTGGGTTATTTGCTTGGTGGGACAATAGGGCGCGTAAGGTGCGAAATGATTCGCACCTCCTAAGCTACGCGTCGGGAGAGTTGCTTGTTGCGTCAATGAAGAGCGGCTTTTTCAATACCAATAAATTGAAGAATTCCTCCATCGGGAATATACACCGCAACACCACAATTTTCAAGTCCTACTGTGTTACCACTTAGCCCGTAATGGCCACTGATCGTTTTATTTAAGCCATTATAGGTAAATCTTCCGCTACTACTGAATGATAAGGACACGGGGAATCCATCGCTTGCATTCCCGCTCCATGTTCTTCCGCAAAGAATATTTTTGGTGAGCGCACCTGTCTGTTTGGCATACTCAGCTACGGGGACTGAGAGGACCTGTGTGCGGCCGATTAGTACACCATCGACAGTTGCCGAAATATATAAGGGAAGTTTGGTCCAGTCGACATTTGCGAAAGTACTGCTGTTGCCGACTTCGAGCGATAATACACCGAACTCATCGGTTGTTGCAGTTTTGACTTCGCTGCATATTGCACCTCCGCCACCAGAAATTGTGATGGTTGCAGATATGGTTTCGTTTGCTCTGGGCTCTCCGGTAGCAGTATCAAGTATTGTAACTTGATACCCGATCTGCGCTTTTAGAACGAAGGATGAGAATGCTACAAGTATTAGAATAATATGTCGCATTTTTAATTGCTTTAATTCGATAATTATTTGTGATTTAGCATAGTTCTTGATAATTATTTGAGAGGTAGTGTTTCCGGCCCAACCAGTTGCAAAACTCCGGCAGAAGGAATATAAACTGCCATCCCGCTATGCTCGAGACTAACCGTGTTAGTGGAGAGCGCATAATGTCCGTCCACACTTTTTTCGGTTGGTGCCCCATTTTCGTTTATCCCTGTTTCCTTATAGGTATAAAACCCACTGGGGCGGAAAGATAGAGATATTTCACCTCCGATGTTGCCCGTTTTGCAACTCCAGGTTCTTTCGCAAAGCATCTTTTGAGTGAGGACGCCGGTCTGTTTGGCATACTCGGCCACAGGAACAGAGAGAATTTGTGAGCGGCCAATTAATACCCCATCAACAGTGGCTGAGATATAAAGGGGGAGATTGTTCCAGTCGACGTTAGAGAAAGTGCCGCTATTGCCGACTTCAAGCGATAATACTCCGAATTCGTCGGTTGTAGCACTTTGGACGTCGCTGCAGATTGTGCTACCACTTGCATCAGAAATGGTAATCGAGGCGGAGACTGTTTCGTTTGCTCTCGGCTCACCAGTAGCAGTATCAAAAACCGTAACCTGATAGCCTATTTGAGCTGCTGATTCAAAAGATGCGAATGTAAAGATGAGCACTAGAAATCTCACTAATTTCCTTTGAAGCATGTATGAGGAATTTTGAATAATTCGTTAGTCAAAGAAATAACCTCCCATTACATTGTCTCCTGCTACAGCAAGACCATCTAATACATCAGAATAGATGCAAATCAACCCCGAACCATCTGAGTCTTTGCAAACTACCGCATTGCCACAAATTTGGTATCTGCCACTTCCAGAATAATTGCCACTGCTCCAAGAATAGCTCCCGGATGAAGAAAAGCTAATTCGTTTACTACCGACTCGAGACTTGCAGGTCCAAGAACGATTACAAAGAATTTCCTTAGTGAGTGAACCTGAATGTTTGGCATGTTCGGCAATTGGAACGGATAGAACCTGTGTGCGACCTATCATTACGCCGTCGACGGTTGCGGAGATATACAGGGGAAGTTTGTTCCAGTCGACGTTCGCGAAAGTGCCGCTGTTGCCTACTTCCAGCGAAAGTACGCCGAATTCATCGGTTGTTGCAGTCCTGACATCGCTGCATATTGTGCCACCGGTGGCATCGGAGATTGTGATTGTGGCAGTGATGGTTTCGTTTGCTCTCGGTTCACCGGTAGCGGTATCAAGAATTGTGACTTGATAGCCAATCTGGGCACTCATACTAATGTATGATAAAAATGCTATGGAAATTATTAGGCACATGATTCGCGATGTGCTGTGTATGAATAATCGCATTGGTATAAGATGGTTATAATTCGTGATAATTGCTTTGGGGATTCTTTATCTGTAATTAGTGATAGAATCCATCTGTTATACTACCGGCGCCGCACATTCCATTTTTCTGAGGAATATAAATAAATATCATTCCAGTTAGATTGTCAGAAGCTACACAGGCAACTGTATTCCCATTTATAGAATATGTGCCGCTTCCTGAATCGCTGTAGGGGTTCTGGCCCGTAACGCTCATTGAGTAAGAATATGATCCACTTGGGGAGAAACTGAATGAATAAGTATTATAGGCGTATTTTTTTGTCCACGTTTTACTGCAAAGGATTTCTTTAGTGAGGGTGCCGGTCTGTTTGGCATACTCAGCGACCGGGACTGACAGAACCTGTGTGCGGCCTATCATTACGCCGTCGACGGTTGCGGAAATGTATAGGGGTAGTTTGTTCCAGTCGACGTTCGCGAAAGTGCCGCTGTTGCCTACTTCCAGCGAAAGTACGCCGAATTCGTCGGTTGTTGCAGTTTTGACATCGCTGCATATTGTACCTCCCGCGGCATCGGAGATGGAGATTGTGGCAGTGATGGTTTCGTTTGCTCTCGGTTCACCGGTAGCGGTGTCGAGTACTGTAACCTGATAGCCAATCTGGGCTTTCGCGGTAAATGCCATTAAGATTGCCAGCAGGAATATAACGTGTTTCATTGCTTTGTAAGGGTTATCGAGCGTTTGAATTTATGGAAAAATAGTTTTATGGATTTGTCGGAAATTGACATCAGGCTGAATTTATCGGTTGAACCATCTGATGATATGGTAATGGAAATGTCGCCCTTGTCCGGCACGTCACATTCGTATGTGAATGGTTGGCCATTGTAGCTTCCTGTTAAATCGGGATTGAATGTCATAGTAAAGCTTTCCTCTTTTATGTTGCCTTTCCATGTCCCGATTATATCGATTTCGCCTGATGAATTTTTCACAGGAGTCCATGCGGGCTGATAAGCGTTTTTAAATAGTGGGTTTGGGTGAATTAGCTTGATGGGATTACCTTGGATATATGTTATCCCACTTTGTGTCTTCGACTTGACTGTATAAGCTCCCCCAACAGTTCTCGTCTTCCCTTTTGAGAGCGCAAAGAAAATTGGAGACAATGTTGCGCCGGATTTGATTTCTTCGGGGGCAGCTTTTATAATGTGTCCGTCGTATTTAATAACCGGAAATACGATATATTTTTCGGACGGAGCATCTTTTTCGGGAAGAAGAAGAGATTCTATGCCGTGAGGTTCCTGAGAATTGGATGGTAACGGCGCTACAAATACGCTGTCGACAATTTCGTTTGTTGCTTTGTCAACCAGTGCGAATCCAGGTTCTATCTCGGAAAGCGTTTCGGTGCATGTATGTGTCGCAACGGATATGGCTTTGTCGGAAGTGGCTGTGATCTTGTTCTTTACAGGCACGGCAACAGTTTTTTTAAACTGCGGGAAAAGAGGGAATTCGCGGCTAAAGAACGTTAAGTCTTTATTAAATAGAAGTTTTTTTTCTTCAGTAATTTTGGGCAGTCCGATAATAGATGAAGGAACGATTTTCTGATAAAATAAAGATACGTCTGTAGACAATTTGCCGGAAATGCCGATTTTAGCTTCACTATATAGTTGTGGCTCATAATTGTTTTCGGCGTCTACAAGCAATTCAGATTCCAAATTGCCTTCAATGCAAGGGCCTAATCGGTTTTCAGCAATTATGCCGGCAAGATTACCCACCACTCCTAGCGCGAGATCAAGTTTTAATCCTCCGAAAATCTCTCCACTGATATGGGAATTGATTTTGGTAAAATTGGTTTCTGGGATATCGCCTCCTTCAGCATGGTCGGGCGTAATAATCTGAGATTCACCTTTCATACGTTGCCATAGGAAAGTAAACTTCCAGTCGCGATGCATCGTTAGATTTAAACGGCCTTCAACTTTCAGGTTTATAAATCCTCCTAAGGACAATGATGGCCTGATGACTCCAAAGATAGTACCAATGGGTATATTTACAGCGTTGAATTCTTTTTCTTTCTCTAACGTGGCGTCAATCTGGAGTAAATCGTAAGAAAAATCCAGCGTAGGCTCAATGGTTATTGTTGCTGAATAAACATGTTTGAAAGCGTTGATGACTATGTCGTCGAATTGAACCTTTATAGTCCCTTTTGCAGACATATTTTCATCATGGATATTAATGATGTCGAAATCTTTTCCGACGGGAGCTCCTTTGCGAGTTGACTCCTCGGAAGACGTCAGATTCATGGTATATGAGGCGGAAGCACCAACGTACAGCAGCGCGTCGAAGATATCTGATATGTCAACATCTGAGATATTGACAACTGTCTGGCCAGTTTCATTTTTTATTACAGATGTAGCAACTGCACACAATCCAATCGGCAGTTGGTCGCAGAGAATGTCGCAATAAACTTTTTGTCCTGGCGCAGGTATCAGATTTGCGGTCGTACTTTGGTCAAAAATGAGAGTCATTCCGTCGTATCCGACGAGATGATCTATATGTTTCTGTGTAAAACGCATGACGTCCGGATTGATTTCAACCTTGTCGCGATTGCCGAAGGCTACGCTGTCTATATCTGCAATTGCAATTGCCTTTACAGCATCTTCGGTCTTGAAAAGCTGCGTAATTCCGGCATCAGGATGGTCGGTATAATACTGTTCGTCGGCCATTTCAATCGATTTGAGGTCGGAATGGTGGAATATCTCGACGGCGCCGGATTTAAGGAAAACCAATACTTGGTCGTCGGTTCCGGTTTCGGCATGGGTAATAACCGATATGATAAGTGCAGGCAGAAATGCCAGTAAACGTGAAAGCTTCATGATTTTCTGAGTTTAATGGATTTTGTGCCAATCTTTAAAATATAAATACCCGCATTCGTTGCTGTAAAATTGACGGTTGTCTTGTTATCCGATTTTGAAACCTCGCATGGCATAGAACGCCCTTCCATATCGTAGAGTAGGATTTCGTCCGTATTGTAAACTCTGGATAATGTAATACTGCCTTTAGAATCGAATATGATGGCATCGTTGTCAATCCCGATAGCCTCAATGGAAGAGGTCGACCTTGCATTAAATCGATATGCGTCCACGTCCTCAAACCGATACTGTGAGTTGCCGGCGGTGACGGTTCCATTATCGAAAGATATGACGGGGGCGCTGGAAAGTGGCAGAACTATCTCCGCGCCTGATTTCAGATAGAGATAAAGACTCTGTTCCTCTGCAAGGCTCTCAATTACGGCAAAAAAGGCGCATATGGAGAGCACCGTAAGTCTGAATCGTTGAATCATGGTTAAAAGGTTGGTTTATAGATGTAGTGAATTATCAATTATATAAGGTGTCGAATTTAAAAGATACAAAAAAAACGTAGAACCGAAGCCCAACGTCGTCATGGCCTACCACAGCCATCTTTCCCATGAGCATGGTTCTACGTGGTATGCACGTAGATATTTCTCACCCAATGGGAAAGTTATTACTCAGCCTTATCTTATATCAAGGTGGTAGTTCGACGACGATTAGGCTGTATGTCAGAACAACAGAGCATATACGCACTGCCGTTTATATCACAAAATTAGATATAATATATGAGATGGCAAACAAAAGGCTGGAATTTTTGTAAGTATGAATTGAAATATGAATTGAGTCTTTGAAACTGAACCTTTGACCATAACATCGCCTCTACGAGGCTCATTTGCGGATACATCGGCCTGTCCCCAGGCTCGGCCCTTTTCGGGCCTTCACCTGGGGTTGGAAACAATCCCGGCCCTCCGGGCCTCCGATGAGGGTGTGCATTTCGGAGAAGGGGGTAGGAGGTGCGAATTATTTCGCACCTTACGCATTCGCGGAGCGCAAAAGCAGTGATATTATTGGGTTATTTGCTTGGTGGGACAATAGGGCGCGTAAGGTGCGAAATGATTCGCACCTCCTATGCTACGCGTTAACGGGGGCCTAAGTGGGGATGAAAAATGTAGAGAGACAGTGGCTGCGCGGGGTTAGCGGTGGAGGTGGGTGAGGACTTCGCGCTGGATGTTGCTGTGGAGGAGGTGGTTGGCGGCGAGGTAGATGGTGAGGGCGGTGAGGGCCTGGAGGCCGAGGAGCGTCCAGCAGCCGAGGGGGAGTGTGGCTTCGAGGAGCATTACGGCGCCGATAAGGAGGGTTTCGGCGAGGTAGGGGAGGTTGTCGGCGAGGAATTCGCTGAGCGGTCGGCCGGTGACGCGTGCAACTTTTACGGTCATTACGGCCCAGGTGATGGCCGAGGCTGCCACCTGACCGTAGAGCAGCAGGCGGATGCCGTAGACGGGGTCGGCCGGGGTCGACAGGGCGATGAAGGGGAGGGTGGCAAGTAGGAAGAGCAGGGCCACGCCGTCGCGAAGCGTCTCCATGGCTACTACGGCGCGGGTAAGCGCCTGCGCAACAAGATAGTTGTTGTAGAGCGACGTCAGCACAGTGAATACGCCGCGAAGCAGCAGTAGCTGGAAGATCGGGATGGAGGCGTCCCATTTCGTGCCGAAGAGGCAGTGGAAGATTGTGGGCGCCATGGCGGCGAGAAAGCCCATGGAGGGCATGAGGATGTAGGCAGTGAAGCGGTTCATCTTGCGCGACACGCGGGTGAAGCGCTCGGGGTCGTCCTGTACCTCGGCCAGGGCGGGGAGAAACGACGAGGTGAGCACCTGCGAGATGGAGGTGATGCCCATTTTGCTCCATTTGTCGGCTTGGGTGTAGTAGCCGAGCGGCGCCAGGCCGGCGCGGTTGCCGATAAAGAAGGAATATATGTTCTGAAAAAGCACGTTGAGGAAGCTCGATGCCATCATGCCTGAGCCTACCTTGAAAAAGCTGCGGAGCGACGCCCACGAGAAGCGCCAGAGCGGACGCCAGCGCGAGGTGAGCCATAGCACGAGGCTTTTCACCCCGTTGAGCGTGAGCGTCTGCCATACGATGGCCCATGCGCCGTAGCCGGCGAAGGCGAGCCATATGCCGACCACTGCTCCGGCCAGCAGCCCGATGGAGTTGGAGGCGGCCACCATGCGCACGTCCATACGCTTCATCAGCCTGTTGGTCTGCACGATGGCCGAGGCGTTGAGGATGAAGCTCAGAAACATCACGCGGCTCAGCGGCACGAGCCGCTGGTCGCCCTTGAAGCAGTCTGCTATCAGGGGCGCCGCGAGGAAGAGGATTGCGTAGAGCGCCGTGGCTACGGCCATGTTGAACCACAGCACCGTGGAGTAGTCGAGCCGCGTGGGACGTTTGCGCTGAATCAGCGCGTAGGAGAATCCGCTGTCGACCATCAGCGACGCGAATGCCTGAAAAACCAGGATAGCGCCTACAAGGCCGAAATCCTCCTGCGAGAGCAGCCGGGCAAGGATGACGCCGGTTACGCCGTAGAGAAGCTGCGACGATACGCGGTCGATGAGATTCCACTTTATCGACCGCGAGGTGAGGGTTTTAAGTTCGGTTGCTATGGCGCTTAGGGCTTTGGGAGTGGCTTATTCTTTTGCGGCTTCGGCCTCGGTCTCTTTCTCGGCTTCGCCGGTCCATTCGGTGCCTTCGAGGTTGTAGATCTTCACGCCGACTGAGAAATTGCGGATGCGCTCGGGCTTGCCGCGATAGTAGAGCTTGCCTTTCATCACGCCTTTTACCGAGAGAACGCCGGTGGCGTAGCAGCCTGTGGTGCCGGTGCCGAAGAAGCGTGCCGAAACGTTTTTGGCCTCCAGATTGTCGGCTTGAATCGAGCCGGTGCCGGTGTTGCTGAGTGTGGCCTCGTCGCATTTGCCGATTGCCACGAGAGTGCCGTTGCCGGTCTGGATGCTGCCGTAGAATTTCGAGCAGTCGATGTCGCGCACCACAAGGCGGCCGTTGCCGATTACTACGGCCTTGATTTCCATAGTGGGACGGATGCCGACCACTCGCACCGTGGAGTCGCCGCTGTTGCTCACATGCTTGAGGAAGCGCGAGCTGACGTTGATGGTCGGGAGGCCGGTAGTCATGTCGCCCTCATCGTGAAAGGCCTTCTGGATGGTGAGTTTCCCTTTGCCGTTGTTTTCGAAGATAATCTTGTCGGCAATCTCCTTGGTTGTGGTGAATGAGACCTTTCCGGCGGCCTCGTCGTCGCTGGTATATACTACGTTGATGCCGTCTTCTACGGAGAGCTGTGTGAAATCCTTCACGTCGAGCTCGAATTTCTGCTCCGTCTGGGCCAGGGCTATGGCCGGGCAGATGGCGGCGATGCAGGCGAAAAGCGTTTTTTTCAGAATCATATTGTAAGTGTGTGGAATGAATGTGGCTTATTGTGAATTAATTGCTGCTTTAGGACGCGGGGGCATCCGCCACCGGGACGAGTTCGCCGGAGGCGAGCCGACGCTCCACGTCGGCGATTATGTCGAACAGTTCGGCCTTGGTTTCGGCGCGGAGCATCGCTATGCGCGTGTCGCGGAAATTAGGGAGCCCCTTGAAGAGGCGGCTTACGGCCAGATGGCGGCGTATGTGGAGGATGCCACGGTACTCGTCGATGCGGCCGATGCTCTCGTCGATCTGGCGTCGCAGAATCTCAAACTTACGGGCGAGCGAAATCGGGGCGTCGACCCGGCCGTGGAGCAGCGTCTGCTTTATGTCGTGGAACACCCAGGGATTGCCGATGGCCGCCCGGCCTACCATCACGCCGTCTACGCCGTAGCGGCTGAAGGCCTCGGCGGCCTGCTCGCCTGTACAGATGTCGCCATTGCCTATTAGAGGGATGCGCAGGCGAGGATTTTCTTTCACGCGTGCTATCATCTCCCAGTCGGCGGTGCCGGTATACATCTGCGAGCGTGTGCGGCCGTGGACGGTCAGGGCGGCGATGCCGCAGTCCTGGAGTTGCTCGGCAAGGTCGACGATTATCTTGTGCTCGTGGTCCCAGCCCAGCCGTGTCTTTACCGTGACGGGGATGCTGACTGCCTTTACCACTTCGCGGGTAATCTCAAGCATTTTCGGGATGTCGCGGAGCATTCCGGCGCCGGCTCCCTTGCCGGCCACTTTCTTCACGGGGCAGCCGAAATTGATGTCGAGCACGTCGGGTCCGGCCTGCTCCACCATCCGGGCGGCCTCGACCATCGGAGCCGTCTCGCGGCCATAAATCTGGATGGCCGTGGGGCGCTCCGCCGGTTCTATGTGGAGCTTGCGCGTGGTGGCGGCGATGTTGCGGATCAGGGCGTCGGCGCTGACAAACTCGCTGTAGGTCATGTCGGCCCCGAGCTCCTTGCATATGAGCCGGAACGACTGGTCGGTCACATCCTCCATCGGCGCGAGCATCACGGGGCGCTCGCCCAGGTCGATATCAGCTATTTTCATTCGGGGAATTTACGGTAATATTCTTCCAGAAGGTTGCGGATGTTGAAGTAGTAGGTGGCGGTCTCCTTGCCGTTTTTCTTCTCCACGTCGATGCGGTCGAAGTAAGGCTCCTGATACTGATGGTCTTTGACCACGGCGTTCTGGAAATTCACCAGATTATATTCGTGGCGCGGGTTGATCACATACCAGGCGTTGTCGGGGTCGAGACCAGTGCCGCTGGAGGCGATGGTCTGGAGCAGATGGTTGAGCCGATACTGCCATATGCTGGCCAGATTTACCTTCCCTCGCTCGCGAAGGGCGTAGATAAGGAAATTCATCTGGTTGAGGTCGAAGGGATTGTCGGCTATCGCCTCTTTTGCGTAGGAGATGATTGAGTCGAGCTCGGCACGGGTATGCTTGTCCTTGTAGTATAGCGCTTCGTTGCGGGCGAGTATGTCGTTGTTCCGGTATGGGTTGAAATCTTCCTGAAAGAGGTAGCCGTAATAAAGGTGCCGGTAGTCGTTCAGGTTCATTATCGTCTCGTTGCGCTCGTAGCGCTCCATTAGCTTGGGATAGTAATATGGAGAGGCCGGGTTGGTGACGTCGGCCTTTATCTGCTCGAAGTCGGGCGCCTGAGGTTCGGCTTTTTTTGCCGGTTGGGGCGCGGCGGCCGTCGCGGCCATCGCCACTGCTCCGAGAATCAGTATGCCGGTAAGTAATTTCTTCATCGTGCTGTTCAATATCGCGTTAAGATTCGACCCGGGGCCGGATGAGAGAGCGGGGGCGCCGTCAGGCGTTTGCCACGGCATCGAGGGCAATCCCGGCAATCGACATCGTCACCACTGCCGGAAGGCCGATTCGGGCGAATACGGCCAGAAGCGGTTCGGCCGATGCGTGGCCCGACGGAGTACGGCTCCATGCCACAGCGCCGAGAGCGGCACCCACTACGGCACCGCCGACCATTCCGGCATAGCCCAGAAGCATCCCCACGAGCATTCCTACAAGTGTGCCACCCACAATGTAGTTGCGGCAGACGTTGGTGGCCGGACGGCGCATTCGCCGCCAGAAGTTGGCGAAAAGCACAATCAGCACTCCAAGCGCCCAGAAGAGCACCAGATTGCTGTCGATAGCCACGTAGCGACTGTCGTAGAGGGCCATGATGCCCAGATAGCTGAAAGCCACGCCAGAGGTAGCCGAGCGGAAGGCGAAAACTACGCCCGCACTCAGAAGCAATACACCGGCTATAAGTAGAAACGTGCTCATATTACGTCGTGCCCGTATTATTTGAATAGATACACGGATATAACAATCGGCAGCGGGCCCGGGGCACACTGCTGATTCTACAAATTTAGGATTTTTGAGGGGAAAAAATTATCCCTTTTTCATTTCTTCACAAAAATTGCTTAAAGTTAAGCCAAACGGCACAACAATAGCACCCTGTGGACCAATGCGCAACGCCTTTCCCGGCCCGAATCGTGGTCAGATGTTGGCACAGGGAGGGAATACGGTCTGGGCGAGGAGCGCTTCAAGGCGTTCAGGCGTGAAGGCGGTGTGGAAATCCTCCGGACGCGGCAGAATAATGGTACCTGCGAGGTCGACCGATGCGGGCGACACGAGAATCTGCCCTTCGGCTGAGCCGAAGAAATCCGGGCGGTGGGCCTTGCGTGGAATCACGCATATCTGCACGCCGCCTGAAATCCCATCGGCGCGGCAGATTACGTTGATGTCCGGTTCGTCGCCGCCGGTGCGGCGCGGCAGCGGGGCTATGGCTTCAAGCAGCTTTGCCTCCGCTTCGGCGGCCGTCGCGGAGAAGTTTATGACTTTGAACGGCAATTGCCTGCCGTCGGTTGCCCAGTCGAGCAGCGGCATCCGCGAGGCTTCAACGGCCTGGACGTGGAAGTGGTCGGGCGCGGAGGCGCCGCAGCGCGCGCCGTTGTAGAAAAGTGCCAGCCCCGGCAGATTCATGGCGAACTCAGCCATATGGGCCATCCGCTCGGCGCGTCCGCAGGAAATCAGTTGCTGCGGGGTATGGTCGAGCGCCGGGATGGTGAAATGCACCGGAAAGATGGGGAAAGGGTTGACCAGCAATTCGTAGCCGTGGTCGAGCCAGAACGACAGCTGCTCGGCGGGGCGGTTGGCCTTGCATAGGAAGCACGGACGCGGACCGGCTTTGCCGTCGGCCACTTTCGCGCCGGTCGAGGCGATGCGAGCCGGATTGTGCTGCACGGCGAAGTTGCGCCCGCGGCATTCCATTGTGCGTGTCTCCACGCGTTTGAGAGCCTCAAAGTTGGCAGCCGCCATGGGCCACTGGGCGAGCTGGCGTCTCAAAAATCCGAGCGCTGCGGCGGTTGAAAGCGTTTCCATCAGTGTTTGAGCCCGTTCATTCCGATGCGTGCCAGCAACTCGGTGGTGCGAAGCGAATCCTTGTAATAATTGTTGGCGTTGACGCGCTCTATCGAGAGGTTGGCGTCGCTGTTACCTTCCCAGCGGCGGCAAAGGTATAGCGAATCGTAAATGCGGCCGATGCGGTACTGGCGCGAGATGCGCAGGCCGATGGCGTAGTCCTCGCCGTAGCTCACGTTGGGCATTTTCAGTTCGCGGAGAATCGGGGTGAAGAAGGCGCGTGGTGCTCCGAGTCCGTTGATGCGCAGGGCGTTGTTGGCGCCGTTGGTGTCGGTCCACTCTCGGTGATCGATCAGGCCGGGAGGAATCGGATGTCCCTCGAAATCAACGAGTTCGTAGCTGCCGATTACCATGGCGCAGCGCTCTCGGCGGAAGGTGGCGACAATATCGGAGAGCACGTGCGGGTGCTTATAGAGGTCGTCGCTGTCGAGCTGCATGGCGAAGCGTCCGCAGCGCCCGTCGGCTGCGGCGAGGTTCCAGCAGCCCCCGATGCCGAGAGTGTCGGTGTCGGGGATGAGATGGATAAGACGGGAATCCTCGGCGGCGATTTTTTGAAGTGTTTCGGTAGTTCCGTCGGTGCTGTGGTTATCGACTACGATTACGTTGAATGGAAAATCCGTCTCCTGGCTCAGCGCCGAACGCACGGCGTCGGCGATGGTGCGCACGCGGTTCTTTACGGGGATTATCACCGAGGCCTCGATGGGAAAATCTCCGTCGAGTGGATTGATGTCGGTTAACGGCCAGGAGATAAGGGCGCTACTTTCATGCAGGACGGCTGTAAACGCCCGTTCCATCTCAATCTGCACTTCGCGGTTGCGAGGATTTACGTAGTCGAACTGCTTTTCGCCGCTCTGGCGCGTGTCGGTTTGATCCACCGTATAAAGCGCTTCGGGAATCTGGGCAATCCGGGGCGGAATGGATGGGAAAAGAGCGCAACGGAGCCATAGCGCATACCATGCACCGTATTCCAGCCCGTCGGGAATCTTTGCCGATTCTTCCTTCAGGGAAGCGGTGCGGAGAAACACCAGCGGCCCGAAGTCGAAATCGTCGCGCACGGCACCGGGCTGGTGGGCGATGGTGGGGTGGGCGTGGAGGGTGCCGTCGGCACTGCGTTCGCGGTAATGGCTATAGGCCATTGCGCAACGGCGCGAGTTCATGATGTCTTCTACGCGATTGCCCGCATCGGGGTCGGGTAGTACCTGCCCTTCGCCGGGGAGCGAGAGGTCGATGGCCACGTAGGTCTCCTTGCAGTCGATTTTGCTCGCGGCTTCGCGGAGCATCGATGTGGAGCAGAGCCGGGGCAAACGGATTATCTGCATATTGTCTGGTTTTCGGTTGGATTGGTTATCTATGCGGGAGGAGGAAGTGCATTACGTCGGCCATCAGGCGGTTGCGCGCCTTGGCTCCGCGGATGGTCTCGAATGGGAATCCCATGCTGACCACCCGGCTGTCGGCGTAGCGGCTTGTCGAGGTGGCGATTGGGCGGGAGTAGGCCACTCCGGCCGAGAGGCCGTTCTCATCGTAGCGCATTATCGTGGCGCCGGTGGGCGCCGACGGTCGGATGGCGTCGGGCGACTCCACGGCGTAGCTGTCGGGCGTCGGGCTGACGGTGAAGCTGAAGCGCTCCTGCCATCCGAATGGTTTGAAGGGGGATGGAACCATCGACACCTTGCCGTCGACCGTGCCCTTGCCGAGCTGCCAGTCGAAGCCGAGCACGTCGGTGGCGAACGAGCGGTCGGCCGAGCGCGTCAGTTCGTCGGAATGGGGGTTGTCAAGCAGGTCGGTGGCGATGTATGCGCCGCTCACGAGCAGCGAGCCTCCCTGATTGCAGTATGCCTCGATGCGCTGGCGGAGCGCTTCGGGGAAGGCCTTGTAGCGGGTGCCTTTCGTGCCCGTGCCGGGCAGAATCTCTTTCTGCTTGCCCAGTATGAGGTCGACCACGGGAGGATTTGCGGCGCTGCCTATCGGCTTGAGGGTTACGTCGGAGGCGAAGGCCTCGGAGCTTTCCGATACGAAGCCGTAGCCGGCGGCGCGCAGAGCGTCGCCGTGAAGGTAGACGAAGTCGTGGGTGTTACCTGCCGTGATGGTTTTCTCGACGTTGCCGCGCGAGGCTCCGTAGCCCGGGGCGTCGTCGTTGATATAGTCGCTCTGACGGCGGTAGTCGGTCTGCACGCCGGTAGAGATTATGTCGGCTACATCGGGCACGCCTGCGTCCGAACTATAGTTGAATCCGCTGAAATCCCCCTCCTCGAAGGTGTCTGGAGCAGAGATGCGCGTGAAGCCGTTCACGATATTCACCTGCGGGATGCCGCTGCCGTTGTCGCGCAGGGCGAGCACCTCCGAGGGGAAGCTCAGACCTCCGTCGTTTCCGGCTAAGATCCGGTAGGAGTGGATGCGCTCGTCGGCGACGGCCAGTTCGTAGGCTGGTTCGTTGACGACGGCAATGTCGCAGAAGGCACCGCCTTCGATACGCTCCTGCACGATATAATATTTCGAGAAGGCCGAGGGCTCGAGCGGATCGGGTGTGGGTGCCCACGAGAGGCTGTAGCGGCTCTTGCCCAGGGCGTGGATGCCGAAGCGTCTCACCGGGAGCGGCTGAACGGCGTACTGCGTATTATAGCGCCTGGCCAGGAAGCGGAGCACGCCCTTATAGGCGGCTCGGGCTACGTTGAAGCGGAATGCCGGGTCGAGCCCGTACTTCATGTCGGTGAAGTTCTGGTGGCTGAGCAGTTCGATAATCATGGCCGGAACTTTGGTCTCGCGGATTTCGTAGTATTTGCGGTCGCGCACGCCGCGGTTGGTCCACGCCGAGTCGTGGAGGGCGCGGATGTCGCTCACTACCTGACCGATTACGCTTTCGGTGAGGTCGCGTGCGTCGAGGCGCGTGCGTCCGTCGCCGAGGAGGCGTCCGTCGTCGGTCGAGTAGATGCCGAGGGTGCCGACGGTTGTGCCGTCGTCCTTCTTGCCGGCGTCGGTATGGAAGGCCAGGGCCATGTCGATGGGTACTTTCAGTCCGGCGCTGTCGGGGAGCATCGGCGAGCCTCCGGCCAGATGGTTTACCCAGAGGGCACGGCTCTTGTAGTCGTCGGTATAGTCGTTGGTGCCTGAACTTTCGGAATATACGCTATAAGGCATTCCTGCCCACTGGAGCCAGTAGCGTGCGCCCTCGGTATAGCGCGGGGCGCCGGAGCGCTCGGCCGGAAGAGTGTCGCCGTTTTTATCGGGCTGCGGAGCGCGGGCCACGTTGCCCATGCCGCCGCCGATCTTCACGGCGTCGGCCGAGACGACCGTCTCGTCCTCGTCGCTGAGGTTGGAGAGTACCACAATCGGTTTCTTAGGCTTACCCTTTGCCAGATCGTAGTGGCCGAGGTAGAGCCAGGTGCCGCCGCACATCTGCTGGTTGACGGTAACGTGTGTCTCGCCTCCGAGGTGATTGATGGTGTAGCGGGCGTCGGAGGCGCTGTTGGGATACGACCGGTAGGAAACATATACGGCGTAGCGGCCGCGTTCGGGGATATCTGCCGTCCAGTTGGCGGTGCTCTCGTGGCGCGCGTCGTCGGGGGCGATGGTCACTACGGTTTCGCTGGTTCCGGCCGTGAAGGGGTTCTCACCGTCGAGAAGCATGCCTCCTTTGTTGGCGAACCCTTCGCCCTGAGCGGATTCCTTCCAGTGCTCGCGGCCGTTTTTCAGGTAGAAGTCGCCTTCGCGCCAGCCGTCGGTGTCGACGATTATTTCGTGGGTGTTGAGGTCGCGTTCGCGCGGCGACATCACGTAGGCGCCGGCGTTTTCGAGCATCGGCATCAAGTATGGCATCACGAAGCCTTGCGAGAAAAGGTCTTCCACCGTGCCGAAAAGTCGTGGCCGCTGCCAGCGCCAGCGCTGGCTTTTCTGGTCGTAGTATTTTCCGTGGCTCTGCCATACGGCGATTACACGGTTGTCGAGCCCCTTGGTGATTGGTACGGAGCGATCGAAGGTTACGAAGCGGTCGGTTTCGTCGAGCGGTCCGGAAGCGGTGGGCGTAGCCATCACTACCTTGGTTGTTTTTGGTTTGGTGCGTTTTGCGCGGCGGCGCTTGCGACGCGCGGCGTCGGCATCGAAGGCCGTCAGCGCCACTGCAGCGGCGAGAGCTACGGCAACTATACGGTGAAGATATATGTGTAGGCGCTGGGTGGTCATTGCGGATAGGTTTGGGGTGTGTTGTCCCATAGGATTGAGCCAGGGCTGTGACTTTAACGGCCCGGGAGGCGGAAAGTTGTCGTCCGGGGGTATGATTTAGTATTATTTATGAGCAGCGGCGGCGTCAGCGCTGAATCCAGGTGTAGTTCTTGCGCGAAGCGCGTCCGCAGTTCAGACGGTAGCGCAGCGTGCGGCCCCAGCGCCAGAAAAGCAGCCACGGGAGAGCCCAGGCATTTAGCGGCATCTCCTGGGCGCGTGCGGCATGGCGCCATACGGCGATCAGCGGCGTCCATAATCCGATGGCGGCGGCCAGGAATACACATGAGGGGAGCAGATTCGGGAGCGACATCACCACGCCGGTGGCAGTGGCGGCCAGCCATACCCACAGCATGATGGTGGAGAAGCCGAACAGCCGTGAGGCTCCTTTGCTGATGAACCGGCCGGTGAAAGTATGCTGCATGCGCAGGTCGCGCAGAGCCTTAACGGGCATATAGCGGTTTACGGCGATTGTAGCCGCGGGGTCGACTACCGCTGCGGTGTTGTCGGGCGTGGCGATCTGGCTGATGAAAATATCGTCCTCGCCGTGATGGAGCGTAAGCGAGCGCGAGAACCCTTTCGCGTCGAAAAAGAGGCTGCGGCGGTATCCGATGTTGTAGCCGGTGCCGCGGTAGGGGTGGCCGGCCATCGCGGCCGAGAGCCATATGGTCTGCGCCTCAAGTTCGTCGAAGCGGTTCATCGCTCCTTTGATGCCGGTAAGGCGCGACGTGCCGAGCGATACCTCTTTACCGCGCGCGAACGGCTCGGCCATGAGTCGGAGCCAGGCGTTGGAGGGGATGTCGGCGAGCGATGTGGTAATTATTACGTAGGGATAGCGGGCTGCTTTGATTCCCAGCGAGATGCCGAGTTTCGTACGGCTGAGGTTGTGGGCCTCGAAAGGAACGAAAGTTATGTGGAGGTTATGATAGGTGTTGGAGAGGAAATTCACCACGTCGGTAACATCCCGGCTCGAGCCGTCGTTGACCACTACTACCTCGAAGTCGCCGGGATAGTCCTGCTGAAGCACGGCCGGAAGCATCGCGGCAAGCTGGCGGGAACTGTCCTGCGCATGAACGATGACCGAAACGCCCGGCCACGACTCCGGTTCGGGCTCAGGCATCTCGCCGGAACGGGGTTGCGACGTGCGTCGGATTTTGGCCAGACGGCCGCGGTATGCGGTCAGGAGCCACATAATGGCCAGCAGAGCTATCGCGAGCGAGACCCACACTATCGGCATGAGCCTCTGTATCGAGAAATATAGGGAATCCATTGCAGGGTTGAGATATTCGTTTTCACCGCAGGCGCCTCGCACCCGAATCGGTTAGACAAAATTACGGAAAATCCCCCAAACCGCCAAGCCCTATCCCCTTATGAATTTTTAATATGACGGATTCGATTGCCGCCGCTTAATGATAGCTCCCTGAGGTTGGAGGCGCGCGATGTATGCGGCTATCGAGTTTAGTTCCTGAGCATGGCAGTAATCCATGCTTTTGGGTGAATCGGAGAATTGTTCGGTGCTGATTAAAAGAAGTCTCCCTTCCTCACATTGGCTGAACAGCTCCTTGTAAGGCTTTTTCCTGTCGGAAAAACGACAGTCGGTGACCACAATGATGCTGTTCCCGTTTTGAAGGGCCTTGTCCCGGTAGGATTTCTCTAAGGGATTGATGAATGGCGACACCAATACACCCCCGCATCGAATAGTTTCTTCCCATTCGGCAATCTTCTTCTCATAATCAGGAGTACGCTCCGGATTACGGCTGATTTTAACAAAAGATTTAACGGGATTGTCGAGTAGGAAAAGATTGCCATAAAGGCCGCATTGTCGTCCGTTTATATCAATCTGCAATTTGTGGTAAAAATAATCCGGATAAAATTTTCTTACAAGATATCGGCGGGGATTATCGGCTATGTAATTGAAGAATGCATCTTTGGAACCAGCCCTGAAAGCAATTTTGTCGTTATAGCCTGGTTGAAACATGGATGTTTTATCGTCGCATTGAGCTGAATGCAGGATATTCTCATGGTATTTCGCGCTGCAGCCCGATTTGAAAGCTGCCAGTATCGACCCGAGGGGACGTCGGGTTCTTGCGGTTACAAAGAGCTCGAAATGAATGTGGTCTGGCATTACGACACTTCGTAAAATCCTTAGGGACGGATAGTCGATACACATTTGTTTGAGGCAGTCGTAGATTATCTGACCGGTAGGAGATATCTCGACTATGGGAGTGATTTTTGATGCCGATGGGTCCGGATATATTTTAGAAAAGGGAGGAATGCCAGGAGATTTCAGCATTGTAATCATATAGATGCATCGGCTCTTATAGTCGTGATTTTTGCATCTGCGGTTGAAACTATGTTTGAAATCCGGCATGTATTGTTTAGCTTGAGAATGGTTTCGGCAAGCTGAAGCTTGCCGTCATATGCAAAGGTAATAATCTTATCTGAATTTATTGAATATTCGTAGGGAAGGGGATTTGGAGGAGATAGACGGTGGGGATGGGGAATTCGTGGGAAAAGCGTAAATTTGCGATATGGAAAGTTTTACAGTAGAGCTGCGCGACGTGAAGGTGTTCGCCCGTCATGGGGTGATGGACCAGGAGCGGCGCGTGGGCAACGATTTTTCTGTCAGCATATCGCTGCGGTTCGATGCCGCGGGATTTATAAAGGCTGCGCAGGAGGCTTCCGACGGGTGCTCTCTGCTTGACCACACGGTAAACTACGCCGGGTTGGCCGATATAATCCGGCGAGAGATGGCTGTGCCGTCGGCGCTGCTCGAAAGTGTGGCGCTGCGCATCGCCGCGGCGGTGCGAACCTCCATAGCCGTGCCGCTGCTGGGAGGAAGGGTGGAAATCGTGAAACTGACCCCTCCGCTGGGTCTCAAGTGCGGAGGCGCGGCGGTAGTCTACGAATTTTAACTCCGCCGGCAACCCCGAAAGGGAAAATATTGCGTAAATTTGTGGTCGGCTAAGAGAAATCGGGATGGACAGACATTCGCAAAGACTCGACACTTCGCTGAAGCTGCAGCAACGGCTTACGCCGCTGCAGGTGCAGTATGTGCGCATGCTCGAGATGACTGCTCCCGAAATGGAGGATGAGGTGGCGCGTGCGCTTTCCGAGATGCCAGCTCTGGAAGCCGACGACCATCAGGAGAGGGATTTGCGCACGGCACTCCCCACCGAGGATGGCGACGACTTCACGGAGTCGGCCGCCGACGTTCAGCGGGCCGACTTCTCCAATCCCGACGACGTGCCCGACTATCTCGAATCGCACGAGCAGCGCGGTGCGGCTGAGGCGGCTGCCCCCGCCGTGACCGGTTTCGGACCCGAGTATGCGCCGGCCTCCTATCGCGGTCAGGCCGACTATGTGGAGCCGGTGGCTACTAATGCCGACGAGACCCTGCTCGAAGCCCTTGAGAATCAGCTTGCCGACGAGAAACTCAGCGACGATGACCGGGCAGCCGCGCGCTATATCATCGGCTCCATCGATGAAAACGGATATCTGACGCGTTCAATACGCGCACTTGCCGACGATCTCGCCATCAATGAGGGTATCTACATAGAGCCGCGGCGCATGGCTGAACTGCTCGACATGGTGCGCGGCTTCGATCCCCCCGGAGTAGGGGCTGTCGACCTCCGCGACTGTCTGCTGCTGCAGCTGCGTCGACGGCCGCGCTCTACCGAGCAGCTGACGGCTCTTGAGGTGGTCGACAGCTATTTCGACCTGCTTTCCAAGCGCCATTTCGACCGCATTGCTTCCGCTCTCGAGATTCCGCGCGAACGGCTCGACGACGCGCTTGAACTCATATCCCGACTCAACCCGAAACCGGGGAGCGCATATGCGGGGGAGGGGGTGGCCGACACTTCGCGCCATATCTCGCCCGACTTCCTCGTGGAGGCTGACGCCGACGGACGTCTTACACTTACCTCCCTGAGCCGGCTGCCAAGGCTGAGGGTCGACCAGTCGTTTGAATCGGACACCGCGGCCGACGCGGGGCCACGCTCGGCCGACGCTCTCCGGTTCATCCGGGCCAAGCGTCAGGATGCCCGCAACTTCATCCAGATTGTGGAGCAGCGTCAGAACACCATAGGAGATGTGGTGGGCGCCATCGTAAGGCTGCAACACCGGTTTTTCATCACCGACGACGATGAGGATATACGTCCGATGGTGCTCCGCGATATCTCCGAGGCCACCGGCTACGACCTCTCGACCGTGTCGCGCGCCACGCAGGGGAAATACATCGCCACGGCGCGCGGCGTATATCCGCTCAAAAAATTTTTCAACGGCAAGCTGCGGGCCGACGACGACTCGCTGACATCCAACCGCATCATCTCGGAAATCCGCCGCGCCATAGCCGGCGAAGCGCCCGACCGTCCGCTTTCCGACCGCGAAATCGCCGCACGTCTGGCCGATGCCGGCTACGACATCGCCCGACGCACCGTGGCCAAATACCGCGAGAGCCTCGGCTTCCCGGTGGCGCGGCTGCGCCGCCGTTAACCCTTGATTTTAAGAAACAACCCCTATCCATATTCATCCAGATGGAAGAATCCCACCGCAATTACCTCCCTCCCGAATACCGCGACCTGGCCGCCGCCCAGACTCCAAAACCGGCTGAGACGGAAGCCACTACGCCGGTTCCGACAAATCAGAGCGCTCAGCCCGGTCCGGCCTCTGCTCCCCCTGCTTCCCCTGCTCCCGAAGAGAAGGGTAAAGATGCCGCCGGGGCATTCGAAGGCATAGCACGCTTTCTGTCGACGCTCTTCTCGCCACTGCTTATGGCAACCTACGGCCTGCTGCTTGCCATGACTCTCAGTTATCTTGTCTACAGCCCGCTGAAAGTGAAGGCTATAGTGGTCGGAGTCACGTTTGTGGCCACCTGCGCCATACCCATAATCTGCATCTTCGTACTGAGCCGCATAGGCGCCATTTCCGACGCCACACTCAACGCGCGCAAGGACCGCGGAGTGCCCTATGTTGTCGCGGCGCTCTGCTACCTCGGCGTTGCCGTTTACTACCATTTTGTCAATGCTCCGGTATGGCTCTCGATGTTCATGGCCGGGGGTGGCGTCGCGCTTCTGGTGATGGCGCTCATAAACCGGAAATGGAAAATCAGCGCCCACGGATGTGGCACCGGCGGCCTGTGCGGCCTTGTTTTCTACCTTATGATTTCGGGCGACAGCGTCGACAGCATCCAGTGGGTATTCATGCTCACGGTGCTGGTGGCCGGATGTGTGGGAACCTCGCGCCTGATTCTCCGCCGCCATACGCCATGGCAGGTGGCGGCAGGCTTCGCCCTCGGATTCGTGGCAGTATTCTGCCCGGCATGGGTATGCACTATGTTCAATATCTGATTCTCAATTCACAATAAGATATGAAACCCTCGGTAAGTATTATAATGGGGAGCACATCCGACCTCCCCGTGATGCGAAAGGCAGCGGATTTTCTCAATTCGATGCAGGTGCCCTTCGAGATGCTCGCGCTTTCGGCCCACCGCACCCCCGACGAGGTGGCCGACTTTGCCCGCGGCGCTTCCGCGCGCGGCGTGCGTGTAATCATCGCCGGCGCAGGCATGGCAGCCGCGCTCCCCGGAGTGATTGCCGCGATAACGGAACTGCCCGTGATCGGTGTACCCCTGAGCGCCACCCTCCAGGGCCAGGACGCTCTGCTATCCATAGCGCAGATGCCTCCTGGCATCCCCGTGGCCACCACGGGAATCGACGGCGCAATGAACGCCGCCGTGCTCGCCGTGCGCATCCTCAGCCTCGTCGACGCCGATCTGGCCGCACGCTACGGCGCCTGGCGCGCCGACCTCGGCAAGAAAATCGTAAAGGCCAACGAAGAGCTCGCGGCCATAGCCTACGACTTCAAAACCAACTGACCGATAATGAACGATATATTCAACTACAGCCGCCGACGCTCGTCGGTGGCTCATGTGGCGTCGGTCGACGTGGGTGGCGACAACCCCGTCCGCCTGCAGTCGATGAACAACACCACTACAACCGACGTCGAAGCCTCCGTGGCTCAGGCGCTGCGCATCGCCGCTGCCGGAGCCGACATTGACCGCCTTACAGCCCAGGGTGTGCGCGAGGCGCAGGCCATGGGCGAGATTCGCCGCCGCCTTCGCGAGGCAGGCTGCACGATGCCTCTGGTGGCCGACATCCATTTCAACCCGCGCGCGGCTTTCGCCGCCGCCGAGACCGTAGACAAGGTGCGCATCAACCCCGGCAATTTCGTCGACCCCGGGCGCGTCTTCAAGCAGATTGAGTATACCGACGAGCAGTATGCCGCCGAGTTGCGGAAAATCGCCGACACGTTCGGCCCCTTTCTCGACATATGCCGCCGCAACCATACGGCCGTGCGCATCGGAGTGAACCACGGGTCGCTCTCCGACCGCATCATGAGCCGCTACGGCGACACTCCCGCCGGAATGGTGGAGAGCGCCATGGAATTCCTGCGCGTGGCCCGCGACCGCGATTTCACCGATATAGTAATCTCGATAAAAGCCAGCAACACCGTGGTGATGGTGGAGACGGTGCGCCGCCTCGTGGCGGCCATGGAGGCTGAGGGGATGGCGTTCCCGCTCCATCTGGGCGTAACCGAAGCCGGCGACGGCGAGGACGGCCGCGTGCGCTCGGCTGTGGGAATCGGCACTCTGCTCGCCCATGGTATCGGCGATACCATCCGCGTGAGCCTCAGCGAGGAACCGGAGGCCGAGATTCCCGTGGCCCGCGAGCTCGTCGACTATATCGCCGCACGCGCCTCGGCGCCTCACATCGAGGCCCGGGCCGTGGAGGGCTATGACCCGCTGGCTCCCGCGCCGCGCCATAGCCGTGCCATCGGCAACGCCGGAGGCGAGAATGTGCCCGTGGTGCCCGGACTGGATGAGATAGAGGCGCCGCTTCTGCGTCTCGACGCCTCCGTGGGCCCCGAAGCCGTCGCCGCAACCGCCAAGGGTGCACCCGACCATATCGTGGTGCTGACCTCGCACCACGCCAACCCCATAGGAGAGGTTGCAGCCGCCATCCACGGCATGATGCGCGCCGGCGCTGACAATCCTGTTGTGGTATGCCTCGACTACGGCGATCTGGAGCCTGAGAAGGTGGTGATACGCGCTTCGGCCGACTTCGGCACGTTGCTGCTCGACGGCCTCGTCGACGGCGTGGAAATCCGCGCCGCCAAGATGGACACCGAGACCATCGGCCGACTCTCGCTGGGCATCCTTCAGGCAGCCCGCCGCCGCGTGAGCCGCACGGAGTTCGTGTCGTGTCCGGGATGCGGGCGAACTATGTTCGACCTCCAGGCCACCGTGAAGGTGGTGAAGGCTGCCACCTCCCACCTCAAGGGGCTGAAAATCGCTGTGATGGGGTGTATCGTCAATGGTCCGGGCGAGATGGCCGATGCCGACTACGGTTATGTGGGCGCCGCCGCCGGAAATGTGTCGCTCTACCGCGGCAAGGTGGCTGTGGAGAAGAATATCCCCTCGGAGCAGGCCGTAGACCGCCTTGTGGCGCTCATCAAGGCCGACGGCCGCTGGACCGACCCTCAGGCTTGACCCCTCAGAAAATCTTGAAAACCGGGATGTACAGTTATTTCACACTTTCCAACGGCCTGCGCGTGGTCTGTCAGACAGTTTCCGCCAAGGTCGACTATTTCGGTGTGGCTATCAACGCAGGTAGCCGCGACGAGGCGCCCGGACGCTTCGGCCTCGCCCATTTCGTGGAGCACACCATCTTCAAGGGAACGCTACGGCGCCACGCCGCGCATATCATAAAGCGTATGGAAGCGGTTGGCGGCGAGCTTAATGCCTACACCACCAAGGAGGAGACGGTGGTCTACAGTGTGTTTCCTCATGGCAACCTCGCCCGCGCCGCCGAACTCGTGGCCGACCTTGTGGTGAACTCGCAGTTTCCTGCCGCCGAACTTGCCAGGGAGCGCGAAGTGGTACGCGACGAAATCGACAGTTACCTCGACGTCCCGTCGGAGGCCGTCTTCGACGATTTCGAGGACATAGTGTTCGCCGGGTCGCAGCTCGGCCACAATATCCTCGGCGAGTCGGCAAATCTCGACGCATTCACCCCCGAGGTGTGCCGTGCATATATCGCCTCCACTTATACGGCCTCGCGTATGGTGGCTTTCTACCGCGGCGGGATGGGAGCCGAGCGACTGCGCGGAGTGCTTGAGCGCTGTTTTGCCGCGCTTCCCGCCGAGGGGACGGCTCCTGAGCGCGTTGCGCCGCCGGTGGTGGCTCCCGCAAGCCATATCAAGCGCATTGACTCGCATCAGGCCCACTGCGTGATGGGCGTGCGCGTACCGTCGATGTTTTCACCCGAGCGCTATCCGCTCGGACTGATAACCAACATACTGGGCGGTCCGGGGATGAACTCGCGCCTCAACGTGGCGCTGCGCGAGCGCCGCGGACTCGTCTATTCAGTCGATGCCGGCCTGACGGGGTGGACCGACTGCGGCCTCTTCACTGTATATTTCGGCTGCGACCCTGAGGACGCCCCGCGGTGCGCCGACCTCGTGCGCCGCGAGCTACTGCGAATGTCTGTCGAGCCGCTTACGGCACGCCAGCTGCAGGCGGCCCGTCAGCAGTATCTCGGGCAACTCGTCGTAGCCTCCGACAACCACGACCAGACGGCTCTCAATGCCGCCCGCGCCACGCTCTTCTACGGCCGCGTGCTCCCCGACGCCGAATTTCGCGCCCGTCTTGAGTCCATTACCCCCGACGAACTGGCCCACGCCGCCCGCCTCCTCCACCCCGACCTCCTCACTACCCTCACCATGGGTTGACACCCATGGCTACAAATTCTGTTACCCCTAAGGGGTTGTAGGTCAGGAGGCGCGAAATGATTCGCACCTCCTGAGGCGGGTTACAATAAGATTAGGATTAAATGAATAGCGCGGCCGCTCCCCCGAGCAGCCGCGCTATCTGTATCATGGGGTATCGGATGTCGATACGCCCTTGAGGGGGTTACTTGGCGACTTTGAGCGAGGTGAGGCCGTTGGTGAGGATGTAAAGGCCTCGGGGAAGGTCGGTCAGGGCGTCGGCCTTGGCTACGCCGCGGCGCAGAAGGATGCCTCCGGTGGTATAGACGTCGACCGGCGTTTCGTCGGTGATAGTCTCCTCGGCGTCGTCGGCAACCTCCTCGACTCCGGTAAGGATATTGGTGTCGTCGTTGAATACGAGCATCGGGAGAGTACGGGAGGCGCCGTTTTCAACGGCAGGCACTTTGTTGACGTATGCTCGGTATGCTTTGACTGTCTGCGGCTCTTCGTTGTCGTTGCGGAAGAATGCCTGAAGAAATTCAGAGTTACCGAGAGCATAGTGTTCGGGATATACGTTGGTGTCGACCAATACACCGGTCAGGGTGCGGTCGGGGTCTTGTGAGTCGGTGTAATAGTAGTTAGTGTTCATCGGTTTGCCCGTGAACGTGTAGGTGTAATCGCCGCTTGCTTTGGTGGCAGTGGCCTTGCGCGGAGCGGCGGCAGGATTCGTGCCTTCCATTTCGCGTCCTTTCAGCTCCTCGACGTTGTTGTTGACAACAACGTAAGGGATATTGGCGGCAACAGTGTTGCAGATGTCCTTCTCTATTTTGTAATATTCGATAGATCCTTCTACTTCAGTGTCTTGTTTCTTCGGGGTGATACCAGTTACACGAAATACCTGCAGGTTGTCGTTGTTGAGTTTCTGTACTTCTGTATCGGGCAGGTCGAAGGGGAGAATCATCGTGTTGTAGTGCATCGGGAAGTCGAGTGTAATCGACTGATCTGCCGGGTTAGAGGCCGGCTGATACTCCAGGCGCAGGTTGTCGATGGTGAAGGAGGTGGCAGTGCTTTTTGTGTGACCTTTTACGAAGCTGATTTTCAATGTTCCGTCCGTCACAGTAATGTTGTCAATCGTAACCCACCCATTACCGTCGCGGAAATATCTTCCGGCGGCTTTGAAATCGTTGTGAGAGGCTCCAGAGGTTGCATCTGGATTAATCGAACGGTTCCCTGCGGTGACTGTCAGATTTTTATCGCTACCATTGTTCAGATTGCAGTTGTAGAGCTGAAATTTAAAGCGATAAGTTCCATTCGGAAGATTGTTTATGGTAGTTTCAAAAGTGAAATTGGTTTTTTGTGAACCAACAGACCAAGAATTGCTGTAGTAGTGCATTACGCCACCATATCCATAATCCGATTGTTTACCATCCCATTCCAATATCAGGCTGCTGGCAGCTCTTATACTGCTTCCAACAGAGGCTGTAACGTCGCCAGTGCGATTCCATTTCTCGAAATTCGCATTGTTATTGGGGAAGTTGTAGCAAGGGATTTTATAAGTGACGTCGAGCCAGCGGTCAGGGTGGGTGTGGCCTTCGGTTGTGAGACGATTGGTTCTTTCTTCCTCAGTGATTATTTCCCATTGCTGGGCGTGGTCGCCTGGATGATAGTCTTCCAGAGTTACCTTATAATCAGGATGATAATATGGCGTCGTATCTGAATTTTTAGATGCAGTAAGCACCTTCACGACGTTATTGACAAGAGTGGAGATGACGTAGATGTCTTTGCTCCCGCTTACTTTGGTGAGCGACCAGTCAGTATTCACGCCATCTACATAAAGATTGCTTCCAAGCATATTGGCTGTGAAAACAGAATTTAGCTTGAATGTATTGTTGTCGCTGGTCTGGATGTTGAATGCCGCCCCGGGCTTGTCAACCATTACCTGGCCGTCCCAGTAACCGCCACCGGTGATGTAGTCGCCGGTAAGCATGCTACGGAGGTAGTATGATTTATCGCCGAAGGGATTAGCAGGAGCCTCGATGGCTGGCTGGAATACATCGTCGGCATTAGCGACCTTCTTGATGGTGAAATCGATTACAATTGGGGGATGGTCGGCGAAGGCTACTCCGGGATCGTTGGATTTGAACCCTTCGTCGTTAAGGAAGCTGTTGGCAATCAGCTGCACACCATTAGCTTTTTTATTGTTGATATACCATACTTTATCCACAACCTCGCCTTTTTGCGCACCGTAGGTACCCACCATAAGCGAAGGGGAACCGAGTTTGGGTGCCACGCCGTACCACTGGAAGTCTACCCAGGGGTCGCGCACTTGATATGGCTGGAGGCCGTTGGCGTCGGTGTAGTTGTTGACGGTATTGAACACCCATTCCTGAAGGTTGTCGCGGGTGTAGCGGCAGTTGGTGTCGCCCATAATGAGGATGGGGCGCGTGTTGAGCCCCTGGGCGTCGCGGTCGAGGATATATTTTATTACTTGTTTTACGTTGCTCTCGCGGGCGGCGTTGGATTTGTCGTCGGTTTCGGCATCCATATGGTGGATGTAGAGGTCGGCTGTAAGACCGTCGCCGAAGTTGATGAGATAGTAGCGGAATCCTTTTTTGATAAGTTCGTCGGAGCCGTCGCTCGTTTTACCGTAGCTGTCGGTGAAACGTACGTATGTCTCTCCACTGAAGGTGATACCGCTTTCGTTGCGAACCATAATGTTGAGGCCGTCGGTATCGAAGGGCGATGTGAGGACGTCGATCTTATTATACATTTTTCCTCGGTGGGTTCCGAATGTATATTTACCGTCGCCAAGGCCCGCTTTCAGTTCATCCTCGAAGTTGAAATCCTCGGAAAGGGCGAAGAGATCCCAGTCAGTGCGCTGGGTACTGATAAATTCGCCCATGGCTTTGGATCCGGCTTCAAGTGGACCTCCCACATTCATTTTAACTGCACCCCCGAGTAGGCTTTCGGGGAGGCCGTCGACGTTGAGGCTGACGGCCTTGAAGTTTTTGCTCTGGCCTGAGGCGATGCATGCGCACAGCATTGCGGCACAGAGCGGCAAGAAATGTCTGTTCATGGTAAAAAAAAGACTGTGACTATTTAGTTGTTTGAATAACCCGATTTGAAGGAGAGGGATTATGATATTAGATAGGCAATTTGGACACAAAGTTAATGAGTAAAAGTTTGTAAAACTACCCCCCCGATGGTTAATGTGTGTTAAAAATACACTTTAAAAACCTTAAGGACCTTAAACTTTAGGGACCTTAAAGACTTTAAGGACTTTAGAGATTTTAGAGGCTTTAGAGACTTTAAGGGCTTTAGAGACTTTAAGGATGCAATGTGATTCGGCGTGCGGAAACAGTCTGGCGGAGTGCCGGTCTGACCAGCGGAAAAAAGAAGGGCGATGCAATTGCATCGCCCTTAGAAGGGGAGAAGGAGAATGGAGTAGGGTCAGAAGGGTTATTTGGCGAGTTTGAGAGAGGTCGGACCGTTGGAGAGGATGTAGATGCCGCGGGGAAGGTCGTTGAGGGCCTCGGCTTTGAGGACGCCGCGGCGAAGGAGCACGCCTCCGGCGGAGTAGACGTCGACGGGAGTGGTGTCGGTAATGGCGCTGTCGGGGTCGTCCGTCACGTCTTCAATGCCGGTGAGGATATTGAAGTCGTCGTTGAAGAGGAAGAGCGGATAGCGTGCGGCCGACGAGGAGATACTGTTGACGTATGCTCGGTATGGCTCGATATGTCGGGGCGCGTCGGAGGCGTTCTGCATGAAGCCCTGGAGGTACTGGCTGGCGGCGAGGTTGTAGTGGCCGGGGAAGATGTTGGTGGCCACGAAGGCTCCTGTAAGGGTCTGCATGCCGTCGGTCTGGTCTGTGTAGTAGTAATTGGCGTTTACGGGCTGGCCGGAGAAGGTATATTCAAAGGGCTGGGCGGCGGTGGCCGGCGCCGGGGCGCTCAGGAAGGGAGCTGGCTGCATGCCCGGACCTTGGAGCGGACGGCCTTTGAGTTCTTCGACGTTGGTGTTCACAACCACGTAGGGCACATTCGGCAGGAGGGAATGGCTGTCTTCCGGATTAAGCGTAATCAGATGGTAGGTAACGGAGCCCTCGACCTCGGAGTTCTGTGTACGTTCCTCATACCCTTCCGTGCGGAAAAAGTGGAGTCCGTCGGCATTGAGACCTGCTACTTCCTCCTCGCTCACGGCGAAGGGGAGGATTAGGGTGTTGTAATGCATGGGGAAGGAGAGCGTTACGGTCATGTCGGCCGGGTCGGCGGCAGGCTGGTAGAGCAGGCGCAGATTGTCGATGCAGAATGCGGTGGCCGATGTGGTGTGGCGCTTCTCGAATTTGATTGTCAGCTTGCCGCCGGATACTTCCACCGGGCCGACTTCAATCCAGCCCTCGCCGCGCCGGAAAGCCTCGCCGGCCATGGCGGCGGTGTGGACGTCGTTGGAAACCGCTGCAGGTGCGACGCTGGCGGAGCCGGCCCACACACGGAGGTTGGTCTCGTTGGTGTTGAGATTGTTGTTGTATACCTGGCAGCGGAAGCGGTAAAGTCCGTCTGGAAGGCCCGAAAGCTCGGTCTGAAGAGTGAATTCGGAGCTGCGCCACAGTGCGGCGTTGAACTCATCGTTGTGGTAGCGGAACATGCCTCCTTTTTCGTCGGCCACGTAGTCGGCCTGTGCGTGGTTTTCCAGGCGCGTTACTATCTGTTGCCATTTGTCGGTCTGTGCGCATCCTTCGGGGAAGTTGAAGGCGGGAATACGGTAAGTCATGTCGATCCACCGGCCTTTATGGCCTTCGGCGGCTGCACGGGCTGTGCGGTCGGCCTCGGTGAGGATTTCCCACTGCTGGGAGTGGTCGCCGGGGCGGTACTCCTGGAGCGCGACAGTGTAGGCCGGATTGGTGTAGGCATCCGTCGAGGGGTTTGCCACGGCTGTGAGCACCTTTGTGGCCTCGCCGGAGGCAGGGGCGATTGCGAAAATGTTTTCTGAATCGTTAGCGCTGATGAGCGTCCAGGCAGCGTCGCCGTCGGCGGTGAATGTCAGATTGTCGGCGAGGCAGCGGTTGTTGGCAAGGGCACGCAGCCTGTAGCCGGCAGAGCCGGCTGATTCGAGGGTGAAGCCGAAGCCGGTTTCATCGAGCATGGCCTGGAGGTCGCGGAGGCCGGCGCCCGTAAGATAATCGCCATGGTGCATTGAACGCAGGTAGACGGTAGTGCCTTCCAGACTCCTGGGAGCCGGGACTGCGGCCAAAGACGGGTGTGCGGCGGCGGTGTTCCCGGCGGAAACGGAGGCTGCGAAGAGCAGACCCGCCGGGAGAACGAGGTAGAAATTTTTCATAATGATTGCTGTGACTTAATTATAAAATAATGTGTGTTTAATTGGAATGATATTGAAAACCAGATTTATCGTTGCGTCCAAATGCTTCCGCAGACCACGTAAGGATATGCCTTTGGCACGTATAGGGAGATTGTAGCCAGCAGATACATCGCAGAGCGATGTCCCTACATTATTGGGAAATGCTATTTTGCGGCTAATGCGGAGGGCATGGCAGAACTCCTGAAATGTAGGGACGCACGGTCGGTGCGTCCTAATAAGATATTTTGTTTTCAGTTGGTTGCACGGACGCACGAGCCGTGCGTCCCTACAAGATTAGCGAAAATTGCTGGGAATGCCCCTATATTTTTGTCGCCAACAGGTGGATTGGGTCGTTTAAAGTTTACAAATGCCTGAAGAGGTGTGTGTTTCTCCAGGGAAATACTGAAGTTTGTATAAATATAACGTAAAATATGTTGCCGTATTGTAGACGGCATGTTAATTCGGCGAATAATTTTGCCAGCAAGTCAAAAAAGAGGAAAGGCGATGTGCCTCCGGTAGGGGCACATCGCCTTTCGGGTTATAAATAGACGTTATGACTTTCTATTTGTGGAGTTTCAACGGGGGTGAATCAGTCCTCGTTGAGGTTAACGCGCTTGAAGGATGCTACAGCGAGACCCTTCATGCTTTCTTCGAGGTATTTGCCGATGGTGAGGTTGCCATCCTTGATGAATTCCTGCTCCATGAGGCAGTTTTCCTTGAAGAATTTGTTGAGACGGCCCTGGGCGATGTTCTGAATCATCTGCTCGGGGAGGTTGGCTGCCTTGGCCTCGGCTGTGGTCTTGGCGATTTCGCGGGCCTTGTCGGCCTCTTCGGGAGTGAGCCAGCCCTTGGCGATGTTGGATTCGATGTGGGCTTCGCTGTCAACGAGGTTGGGGTTGATGCCGGCTTTCTTGAGGGCTGCCTCAACAGCTTTCTTCACCTGCTCTTCCTTGGTTTTCTCGATGGCCACGTTGAGCTCCTGGTCGATGGTAGCCTGGGCTACGCTCTGGCGGTCGACGGCAACGGGGTTCATCGAAGCAACCTGCATGGCTACGTCGCGGCCCACCTGGTAGTCAACACCCTCGAGGTTGAAGCCTACGATTGTGGCGAGCTTGTTGCCGAGGTGGTTGTAGGAGGTGGTGGAGGGAGCTTCGATCCATTCGTATGCGCCGAGCTCGGTTTTTTCGCCGGTCTTGCCGCCTTCCTCTACAACGAGGTCGGCCACTGTGCGGCCGTCGACGGTCACGGCTTTGAGCTCGTCGAGGCTCTTGCAGCGGTTGGCCACGGCAAGGTCGAGGAGTTTCTGGGTGAGTTCAACGAAGCCGGCGTTTTTGGCAACGAAGTCGGTTTCGCACTGGAGGGCGACGATAGCGGCGAAGTTGCCTTCGTTTTTGGAGAGTACGCAGCCTTCGGCGGCCACGCGGTCTTCGCGCTTGGCGGCTACGGCCTGACCCTTCTTGCGGAGGATTTCAACTGCGGCTTCGATGTCGCCGTTGGTTTCGGCGAGGGCTTTTTTGCAATCCATCAGGCCGGCCGAGGTGAGGTGGCGCAGCTTGGTGATTTCTGCCATTGTTACTGCCATGATAGTAGGGAGTATTTTTTTGACCGTTTATGTAAGTCGGGAAAACCGATTCTCCGGGAAAATGTGCGACCGCGGCAGGCGCTCGGCCCGGTGGGTCGGGCCTGCCACGGCGCAATACTGGGGAAATTCAGTTGTCCGGACCCTGCGGTCGGATTAGTTGAATTTTTGTAGTTAACGAGGGGTATTATTCGGCAGCCTCAGCCTCGGGAGCGGCCTCGGCCTCAGCGGCGGGAGCAGCTTCGGCTTCGCCTTCGGCGCGGCGCACGGGGCGACGGCGTTCGCGGCGGGGAGCAGCCTCCTTATCCTCCTCCTTGGTGTCGACTTTCTCTACCTTGCGCTCTTCAAGGCCTTCGGCCATTGCGGAGCAGACGGTGTCGAGGATGAGCTCGATGGATTTCGATGCGTCGTCGTTTGCGGGAATCACGAAATCGATGTTGGAGGGGTCGGAGTTGGTGTCGACCATTGCGAACACGGGGATGCCGAGACGGTTGGCCTCAGCCACGGCGATACGCTCTTTGAGCACGTCGACAACGAAAAGGGCGGAGGGAAGGCGGTTGAGGTCGGCGATCGAACCGAGGGTCTTTTCGAGTTTGGCGCGCTGACGGGAAATCTGGAGTTTCTCGCGCTTGGAGAGGTTGTCGAAAGTACCGTCCTTGGTCATCTTGTCGATGGAAGCCATCTTCTTGACAGCCTTGCGGATGGTGGGGAAGTTAGTGAGCATGCCGCCGGGCCAGCGCTCGATCACGTAGGGCATGCCTACGGATTTAGCCTTGTCGGCGGTAACTTGTTTGGCCTGTTTTTTGGTGGCTACGAACAGGACTTTCTTGCCTGCCTTAGCGATGGATTTGAGGGCAGCTGCGGCTTCTTCAACCTTTGCTGCGGTCTTATAGAGATCGAGAATGTGGATACCATTGCGCTCCATGAAGATGTAGGGAGCCATTGCGGGGTTCCATTTACGCTTGAGGTGGCCGAAATGGCAGCCGGCTTCGAGGAGCTGGTCGAATGTAGGTGTTGACATTTTGTTGTAAAAGAGTTGTTTACGTTCTTTTTGGAAATTACAACCCCGGGGTAGGGAACGCGGGTCCATCCGCGGGATTTAGATACTAAACTCAGGCGAGAGAGGCGCAGGGAAGGAAGATTAACGCTTGGAGAACTGGAAGCGTTTGCGTGCTTTGGGACGACCGGGCTTTTTGCGCTCCACCACGCGGGGGTCGCGGGTCATGAAGCCTTCGGCGCGGAGGGCTTTCTTGTCGTCGGGGTTGATTTTCACCAGAGCGCGGGCGATGGCGAGGCGGAGAGCTTCGGCCTGGCCTTTGTAGCCGCCGCCGTCGAGGTTGACGCGGATATTGTATTTCTCGGCAACGTCGAGGGTGGTGAGGGGCTGCTTAACGATGTACTGGAGAATCGACGAGGGGAAGTACTTGCCGAGCTCGCGGTGGTTGATGGTGATTTCGCCGTTGCCTTCGGTAAGGATCACGCGGGCGATGGCTGCTTTACGACGGCCTACTGCATTTACTGTTTCCATAATTCAGGTGTTGGCGATTGTTACTTTTTGAGATCGAGCACGCGGAGGTTCTTGTCCTGGAAAGGATGTTCGGGGCCGTTGAACACGTGCAGGTTTTTGATGATTTTGCGGCCCAGACGATTTTTGGGAAGCATGCCTTTGACTACGCGGAGGTAGAGGGGGTGCATTCCGGGCTTGAGGTGCTTGTTGAAGGATTTCTTCATGAGCACTTCGGGGGTGAGCTCGCGCTGACCGCCGGGATAGCCGGTGAAGTTGTAGTAGATGCGGTCGGTCCATTTGTTGCCGGTGAGCTGAACTTTGTCGGCGTTGATGATGACCACGTTGTCGCCACACTCAACGAAGGGCGAGTAGCAGGGCTTGTTCTTGCCGCGCAGAATTTTGGCCACTTCGGAGCAGAGTCGGCCGAGCACCAGATCGGTGGCGTCGATGAGGACCCATTCCTTCGGGCAGTTTTGCGCGTTGGGTGTAAGGGTTTTGTAACTTAAAGTATCCACTTCTAAAAGTTTAATTGATAAATAAATACACGAGCTTCGAGACCGCACGGGGCCAGGCCAAAGGCGCCCGGGTGGCTTCTCGGCTCTTCCGTTTGGATAGAATCGGGACTGCAAAGGTAGTGATTAATATCCTATTATGCAAATTTTTCAGGCGGCTTGTGATAGCGGCACATCTTCGGCGTCGACTTCGGGGTTCGGCTTCGGGGCCGTACTTAAGTACTGTCCCCGTCAGCCTCGCCCTTGTCTGCTTGAATATGCACCACTCTGACAAGCCGCCATGCCATCCGGACGCCGGTTTAGGAAAACGGCGAAGGCGCCGCATCGGTGTGGATGCGCCGCCTTCGGCCGGAGGGCGAAATGTGATGGAGATGGAGAGTGGCAGGTGTTTTAAGATACTTGCGAAATGCGGTGGGGCGCGTTGCTGTTATTTGCGGCGGCGAACGGAGCGGGCGGCTCCGGCCGACGACGATTTGGGGGCCTTGGGTTTGCGCACCTTGGTTTTCTTTGTAGCGGCCTTTTTGGTGTTGGATTTCTTGGCCGTGGTGGCGGAGCCGCGGCGTCCGCGCGAGGTGCGGGATTCGGAAGCCTGGGTATCGGCGGGGGCGCCGTCGCGGTCGGCGATTTCCTGGCCTTCGGCTTTGGCGGCGGCTTCGGCCTCGGCAGCCTCACGGGCTTCGCGTGCGGCGATTACCTCCTCGCGCGAGGGTACCCACAGATTCTTGTCGAACGATTCGAGGCGGTTCTGGATGCTGTCCTGGGCGCGCTTGCGGTCGTCGGGGTCGGGGAACATCTGCATCATCGACCGGTTGGTGAGGTTGCGGGTCTTGTAGATGTCGCCGTCGTACATGGCCATGGTGAAGAAATCATCGTAGGTGTAGCGCGGCAGGTTGTTGTCGTCGTCGATGAAGATGTACTGCTGGGCCAGATAGGGGCGGATGGCGTCGAGCTTGACCCAGAACATCGGGTAGCGCACGGCGTCGACTCCGAATTCGTCGGCGCGGTGGAGTACCGGGCAGATGGCTTCGACCACGCGGCGGGTCTTGTTTGTCTTGGCGTCGAATTCCCAGCGCTCAAGAATGTAGTAGGAGCGGATTTCGTTGGCGGGAACATCGGATTCCTCGATTACGAAGCGCGGATTCTTCTCCGTGGAGCCTTTGGCGGGAGAGTAGAGTACGTGGAATCGGTCGAGCATGTCGGATACCTTCAGGCGGTATTGGTCGGTAAAAATCTCCTTGCCGTCGAGATATTCGTAGGCGGGGATGGCGTTGTCGGCCAGCAGGCGCATTATGATACGGAAAAGGTTTTCCTGACCGTCGACCACATCCTCGGGGTAGTAGAGGGCGGCGTTCTTGGGATTATCCATTTCCAGATCGCGGTAGATTACGCGCATCCACATCAGGTCGGCGTCGTTGGCCGACGATTTGCTGTAGAATTGCTGCATGCGGTCGGTTACACCGGGCGCCTGGCGGCTGGCGTTGCGGTCGCGGTCGCCGGCGCGGCGGCGCACGATCGACGAAGAGCTTGACGAATCCTGGGCGACGGCTGTCGCCGCTCCGACCAGGGCTACGAGAGCTATGAGATATTTGGAAAACGACTTCATGGGTGGAAGCTGTAGTGTTGGATTATCGTGATACGGAGTGTTGAGGTGTCGTAGGTGGGGGGCGTAAGCGGCTCCGTCAGCCTACGATTACTTCGATGGGGGCGAGATCGCGTGTGATTCCGTCGGGACCGACGGCTTTCACGCGGGATATATAGAAGCGTTTGCCGCGCGAGAGGCGGCGGAACGAGTCTTTCTGACGCTGGGAGAACTGCGAGCCGTTGCTCACCTCGGGGATGGCGTTGCCCATCGAGTCGAAGAATACGGTCTCGAAGCTCAGCACCTTGAACTGGATGTTGAGCAGGTCGTCGTCGATGGCGGCCTCGATGCCGGGGGCGGCGAGCAGGTAAGCCTTGGAGAGTCCGCGGCCGCCGCCTTTATAGCGCGAGGTGTTGCCCTGCGCGTCCTTGAAGGCAATGTAAGGGGTAGGGTCGGGGAGTTTGCGCACGCGGAATTTTGTCTGTGCCATCGTCATGGGGCGTCCGTCCATCTGGGCGGTTACGCTGACTACGGCCTCATCGCCCACTTTTGCCGGATGGGCCACCCAGTGGTCGCCCGAGCGCGAGAGCGTGCCGTTGGTCATGGTGGCGGAGACGGCCGAAGTGGCTACTCCGGGCACGGAAATCGAGATGGGGTTGTCGATGCCGGCGTAGAGCACGTTCATCATCGTGGCCGACACGGTGGCCGTAGGCTCGATTACGGTGTAGCTCGACTGGAAGGGGTGGCGGGTGACGGAGCCGTCGCCGTGGGGCACTTCAAGGTAGCCCGAATAGTCGAAGGTTCCGGTAGTGCCGGGGTTGAATTCATAAAGGCCGCGGTCGTTGGGGAGTTTGCGGCCGTTGACGAACACCTCGGGGCGGGCCGTAGTGTCGACGGCGGCAAGAACGATGTTGGCGGAATATTTGCCGCCGCGCATCACGAAGCGGCTCTGTGGAATCACGAAGGCGTTGAGCTCGTTGACGCGCACGTCGCCGGCATCGACGTTGGCCAGAAGGTTCTGGAGGGCTTCGCCTTCGGCGTATTTCACGTCGTTCTGGAGCTTTGTAAGGAGTGTGACGGCGGCCACTACGGGCTGGTTGTCGAACTTCGACTCCTCCCACGACTGCTTGCCGAGAGTGCCCTTGCGGAGCACGGCTTCGGTGGAGAGCGATTTTGCGAGCGAGGCGCGCTTGAGCGTGTCGGAGATGAGCGATGTGATATAGGTGCGGTAGGATTCGATTTCTTTGCGGAGAGCGGCACCGCGGGTGCGGTTGCCGGAGAGCATCACAAACGAGGCGGCCTCGAGGTTGTCGCGGTTACGGATGTCGGCCACGTCGGCGTCGGAGCCGTCGGCCTCGCGCACGATGAGGTATTTCAGGGAGTCGATATGGCGGTAGATGCCGTCGGTGACGCGGCGCACCTCGGTAGCCTTGTCGTACCACCGCTTGCCCTTGTCGGGGTTCTGCGTGGCGAATGCCTCGAGGGTATTGAGGATGGCGGAGTTGCGCTCCTCTACGTTGGTGTTTGTGCGCTTGAGGCCTTCCTCCACCTGAGTGAAGCCGTTGAGCACGTCGCTCGACACGTTGAGGGCCAGCATGGCGGTGAGGACGATATACATGAGGTTTATCATCTTCTGTCGCGGTGAGAGCCTTGTGTTGTTGCTACCCATGGGTGATAATTACGGTTGGAAGGGGTCTGTCTATATATATTATATGGTGGAGCGGAGGGGAAAGTGTCAGGCAGTGGCGCCTGTTTCGTCCTGTCGGGGGGTGGAGTGTTGCGACGGAGGCACGGGCATCCCCTCGGGCATCGGGGCGCCTGCCATGGGGCGGTACATGTTGATGGTCATGGCGGTGATCATCTTTTCGTAGACGGAGTTAAGCTGCTGCATGTAGCGGGCCATTTTCTCGGTCTCCTCGCAATAGCGCGACGAGGCATTGGCCGAGTTCTCATACATATCGCGGATTTCCTTGATACCCTGATTCACGCGGTCGATGGCATCAAGCTGCGACGATACGCTCTTGAGCTGAATCTCATAGATGGTGTTGAGGCCTGCGATATTGCGGTTGAGGGCCTGCATCTGGTCGACGTAGCCCGAGGATGAGGCGGTAATCTGCTCGGAGTTCTGGGTGATGGCGTTGTAGGATTGCAGGAGCACGTCGCTCACGTTGTTGAGGGCGCGGGTGGTGTCCTGCAGATGGCGCAACTCGTTGGTCATCTCGGTGATCTGGTTGAGATAGAGCTGTGTGGCGTCGCCCACGCGGCCCATTACCTCGGCAGGCGAGGCGTCGGCCGATAGGACGGGGGTGGCGATATCCGGGCGCTGGGCTGAGGGAGTGCCTGCAGCGGGAGCGGCGCCGTTGATTACCACTCCGGTGCCTGCGGCGAAGTCGGGACGGTCGTCGGGATTCTCTGTGTCGAACACGGGGAAGACGTTCTCCCACTTATACTCGCGCGGCGGCCGGTCGAAGGCCGTGAGCATGAACATGAGCACCTCGGTGCCCATGCCGAGCGAAAGCAGGAAGTTGCCGCCGGGGAGGTGCAGGATTTTGAAGAGCGCGCCCCAGATTACGATGGCCGCGCCGATTGAGTAGGCGAAATTGAAGAAGCGCTGCCCTTTTTCGGACGAGATGAAGGCCGAGATGCCGCGCTTGTATGTCTTGATCTTTCCCATCGGGAGAAACTTGGTTTGGATTATTTCTGAATGGAGGAACGGAGGGGGAGGAGATGCGGGCTCCGCTGCTTATTTCTTGGATTTGAGCTGCTGACCGCGCGCGAAGCCTATCTGCGAGCGCACGCAGCGGAAGCCGATGTAGGAGCGCTGCTCGTTCTGATATTCCCACATGCGGATGTCGGAGCGCACGTTGTGGGCCACGTCTTTCCACGAGCCGCCGCGCACTATCTTCCGCTTCATCTTGTAGGGGTCTTCCTTGGCGGCGTTGTAGCGGTATTCTGGGTTGAGGTCGCTGGTAAGCTTGGAGACGCCCTCGGTGAAGGCCGTGGAGGTCCATTCGCTTACGTTGCCGGCCATGTCGTAGAGGCCGAAGTCGTTGGGCGAGTAGGTCCCGACGCGCGAGGTGATCAGGTGTCCGTCTTTCACGTAGTTGCCGTCGTTGGGCTTGAAGTTGGCGTAGAAGCAGCCTTTGTCTTCACTGATGGGAAGCTCGCCCTCCCAGGGATACATGTTGGCGTTCTCGCCGGCGCGGGCGGCGAATTCCCATTCAGCCTCGGTGGGGAGGCGGTAGGGCTCGATGTAAACGCCTTCCTTGCCGAGCGAGCGCTTGAGGAAGTCGGTGCGCCAGTTGCAGAACGCGTTGGCCTGCTCCCAGCTTACGCCGACCACGGGATATTCGCTGTAGCCGCCGTGGCTGAAGTACATGCGCACGTAAGGCTCGTTGTAAGCGTTCTCGAAGTCGTTTACCCACGCGGTGGTGTCGGGGTAGACGTTTACGATATAGGTGTTGAGGAAATCGTAGTCGCCGGAGAGGGCGCGGGTTACGGTTTCGCGCACGATTTCACCTTCGTCGTTGATCCAGGCGGTATCCTTCGAAATCATCGGGATGTCGGTGGGCACGGGGCGGTCGGTGTTGTATTCGCGCTTGCGCGGGTCGAGGCGGTGCTTGCGCTTTACGGCCTCAGTCTGGTTGTAGACCTCGTAGCGGTAGTTGAGCTGGTCGGGGTCGAGCTCGCGCGCGCCGGTGATGGGGTTGGTGCGGTATACGCTTTCGATGGCGCGTGCCTCGTCCTCGCCCGGATTACGCCAGGGGATAGGCTTGCTCCAGTTGAGGTGGGGTGTGATGGGATTGCCCTGCTTGTCTTCCTCGATGCGGTAGTCTTCATTGCCGCCGTAGGCGGGGTCGGCGAGACGTTCGCGGATAATGGAGTCGCGCACCCAGAAGACGAACTGCTTGTATTTCGAGTTGGTGACTTCGGTTTCGTCCATCCAGAAAGCGTCGACCGACATCCCTTTGGGGTCGGCGGCGAGGTTCCATGCGGAATCGGCTTTGGCGGGTCCCATCTCCATGGAGCCGCGGCTGACGAGGACCATGCCGTAGGGGGTGGGTTCGGCCCAGGCCGTACCGCCTACGCCGGTCACTTCGCCCCCTGTGGCGCTCCGGCGGCCGGAGGCGCAGGAAGCGGCCAGGACGGCCACTGCCAGCGGGAGGAGGTAAAACGTTAGGTTCTTGTTCATATCGAGGGTGTTCCTTCTGAATTAGCTTGTAGAGAAAATGGGGAGCCATGAGGGCGCCCGGGTCGGGGTTACATTATGCGCACACTCTTATGGCGGTGCTTGTTTTTCTCGCCGAGGTCGAGCTTCAGGCTGTAGCCGGCGAAGATTTCGTGGCTGCCGCTTGAGGCCTTGGCGATGGCCGATGTGGGATAGTCGTAGCTGTAGCCGATGTAAAAGCCTTTGAATTCGGCCGAGAGCACCACGTAGGCGGCGTCTTTCCATCGGTAGCCGAAGCCGCCGGTCAGGAATTTATTGTAGCGCACGCGTGCGGTTGCCTCCCAGGTAGTGAAGGTGAAATCGGTCTTTACCAACACTGAAGGCAACACTTCAAATAACGTATTTTTCACGGGAATATTGCTTCCCGCCATAAAATATAGGGTGCGTCCGAGGTTGAACTCGTAGTTGCGTTCATTGCCGTTTTCCCCGGTCTCGGCATCGAGTTTTACCGAGGGTGAATTAAGGTGCGTGGCCGACAGCCCGGCCCAGAACCAGCGGTGGGTGTAGAAGAGGCCGAGGCCGAGGTCAAAGGCGTTGCCGCGGATGTCCTGTTGGGGAATGGCCTCGTCGGTGCTCTGGTGGTAATCGTCATCGTCGGGAATGTAGACTTCCGAGCCTTTGAACGACTGGTCGAAGAATCCGATCTGGGCGCCTATGGAGAGCGTGCCCTTAAAAAGCTTCTGCTTGTAGGCTATCTGGGCGCCGATGTTCATGTTCTTGAAGAGGCCGAGACTTTCCTGCTGCATTACAAGGCCTACGCCGAAACGCTTGTTGAAGAGCTTGAACGGCATGTCGGCGATGGCGAGAAAGGTGCGCGGAGCGTTGTCGATTCCCACCCACTGCATTCGCATGCCGGCGCGGATTTTAAGAAGGTCGGTCGTGCCGATGGCGGCTGTGTTGTAGTAGGCCGGAACTTCGAAATACTGGGAAAACTGGGCGTCGGTCTGGCCGACGGAGCGCACGGGCGCAAGGAGCGCCAGCAGGGCGGCTGCCGCGACCAGCAGGACGCGGCGGCGCAGGCGGCCTATGATGATGTGGGGTTGTTGCATGGAGGAAGTGTTGCGGACGGTGCGGCTATTCGAAATAGAATGAGAGGACCACCATCTTGGTGGTGGCTTTCTTGACCGACGAGCTGACGCCGGCGCGGAGTGGGTCGTCCACGAGGTCCGGACGGTCGTGGTTTAATGCATCGGAAAGCCCGAAGCAGAATTTAAGCTCGGGAATCAGTTTGAAATAGGGGAGATAGAGATCGCATCCGAATCCGACCGACAGCATGAAGTCGGTGGAGTTGGTGCGCAGGAAATCCGTCTTTTTCTTCATTACGTCGAACGCGGGCATCACGCCGGCCACCATATAGGGGCGGATGTTGTGCATGCGCTGCGAGGAGAATTTCAGATCGACCGGAAGGACGAGATAGGCTGATTTGATGTCCTGTTTCTCCTCCTGGCCGCCGGTGGTATCGAGGAACCGCACTACACGGTTGCCGAAATACATGCCGGGGGTGACTCGCACGCTGAAATAGTTGTTCAGCCTTACACTGAAAAGGCCGTTGACGCAGAAGCCGGGCGAAAACGAGGGCTGCTCCATGAACCATGTCTGCCCCTGTTCGGTGACAAAGCCGTTGTGATGAAACGAAAAGTCCATCGTATTGAGACCGACGGAGAATCCGAGATGCCAGCGGCGGTTGTCGCTGTAGGGGCGGTTAAGCACCTTGTCGTTGAGGCGTTCTGCATGCGCTCCGGGTGCCCAAGGGATGAGTGCGGCCAGGGCTGCGACGGCCAGAGCCGCCATACGCAGATATATGTGAGTCAGAATTGTTCTCATTAATCTGATAACGCCGCAACGCCCGATTTATTGCCTGCGGTGTCAGGCGTCATCTGGGGGAGATGTGTTTGGTGAATAAATGTTAAAATGTGTTGATGCGCGCTATCTTTACTGCGCTTGCAATTGTTACAATGATGTGACGCGGACGCGGTGTTTTCGATTGGCGTCGCAACGTTCTTAAGGGATAACATATAAAACTAAAGAAGTATGAATATCGGGCAAATGACTGAGGTGATGCCGGCCGCTGTGAGCCGGGCGAATAAGAGCGTAGCGGAGGTGGAGAGCAACCTCGCTGCTGGTACGGCCATTTGCGAAATAGACTGGCCCAAACGCCTGGGGCGCCTTGTGGCGCTGTGTATCGTGCTGATCGGGGCTATCGTGATTGGCGTGACTGCCGGATGTATGTAGTGCCTTTTGGAATGTGGAGCGGAAATTCGTAACTTTGCGCGAAATTCCTAAGAAAACCCACCGAGTGCTTGCTACCTCGTAAAAAACAAGAATCAATGAACAGACAGAAATCTCGTGCCGTCACGGTGCCGTATCTGGTGCTGACGGTTCTTTTCGTGGTGTGTCTCATCGTGTCGAACCTCACGGAAATAAAAACCGTGGATCTCGGATGGTTCACCATAACCGCCGGAGTGGTGGTATTCCCTATATCATATATTATCAACGACTGTGTGGTCGAAGTCTATGGCTTCGGACGCGCCAGGCTCATGATATGGCTTGGATTTGCCATGAGTCTGCTTGTGGCCGGGCTCCTAAATGTGGCTATGATGCTGCCCGGCAGTCCCGACTGGCAGGGGCAGGAGGCTATGGAGGCCACCTATTCGAGCGTGCCGCGCATCATGGCGGCCAGTTTCACGGCTTTCATAGTCGGGTCGATGGCCAACGCCTACGTGATGAGCCGCATGAAGGCTTCGAGCCCGGAGGCATCGCGTAACACCCGACGCAGTTTTTCGCTTCGTGCCATTGTCAGTACCCTACTTGGAGAGGGTGCCGATTCGCTCGTGTTCTTTCCTGTGGCCTTCGGGGGTGTGCTTCCTGCGTCAACCATACTATCGCTTATTCTGACGCAGGCGTTGCTGAAAACCGCCTACGAAATTGTTGTTCTGCCCGTTACGCTCGTTGTGGTGAGCCGACTGCGCCGTATCGAGGGTGGCGATGCTGTCGATACGCCCGAAACCGACTACCGCCCCTGGCGCGTGGCCGACGTATAGTCGTTTCGCCCGTCCGGCATCTGCAAAAATCCACCGGCCAACTGTTTATCTCAAATTTTTTTGGCGAAAATTGCGTCAGTATTGCTGTAGATTGAAAAAAAAGTGCGATATTTGCACTTGCAAAATCCGCCCCGTCGGGCGGATGGAGCCTTATCGCGCTATCATTTAGCCGTTTATGGAGATAATTCTATTAAAAATATTTTAAGCATACATCACAATTATGACTAAAGCAGAAATCGTAAACGAGATTTCAAAGACCACCGGCATTGAAAAAGCCGCAGTTCTGGAAACCATCGAAAAATTCATGGAAGTAGTCAAGGACTCGCTGTCGCACGGCGAACCCGTTTACCTCCGTGGTTTCGGCAGCTTCATCATCAAGACCCGTTCGCAGAAGACTGCCCGCAATATCTCCAAGAACACCACCATCATCATCCCTGAGCACAAGATTCCCGCTTTCAAGCCCGCCAAAGTGTTCATGGAAGATGTAAAAGGCTGATAGGCCGGTTTACTCTATATAACCAACTTTTCAAACGAGCCGGCGGGCGCTGAGCCCCACGCTCCACAACCTAATTTAATTTTTAACCACTATGCCCAGCGGAAAGAAAAGAAAAGGTCACAAGATGGCGACCCACAAGCGTAAAAAACGCCTTCGCAAGAATCGCCACAAGAAGAAATAAGATTTGAGCGGCGCCGCCACGGCGGCCGGCGATTCAATCCGGTCCTGCCAACCTCCGGCAGTCCGGGCCACGGAGCCCGGAGCCGATATAATCAGGCAATGGCGGCGGCCAGACGAAACCGAAACAAACTTTCATGTGGCAGAGCTGCGAGGCTTGCGCCCCATCCAAGTTTGTTTCGTTGTTTTTATCCTGCCCTCTCTCCCGCAGGTATGCCACGCTACGGTTATACCTCAGTTAACAACAAAACAATTCCTTACAACAGATAAACAATGAAAAGCGAACTGATAGTCGACGTTCAGCCCAAGGAGGTGTCGATCGCCCTGCTCGAGGACGGTCGGCTCGTTTCGCTCCAGAAGGAGAACCGCGACATAGCCTACGCTGTCGGCGACATATATCTGGCAAAGGTGAAAAAGCTGATGCCGGGTCTGAACGCCGCCTTCGTCAACGTGGGCTACGAGAAGGATGCTTTTCTGCATTATCTGGATCTTGGCCCGAGATTTTCGTCGTATTCCGAATTTCTCAAACAGCTTCTTGGCGAACAGCCCGAAGCTCCCGATGCCCAGCAGGGCAATCAGAAAAAGCAGCCGCCGGTAAAGCGCCCCGGCGGCAAGCTGCCCGATATTTCGCGCATGAAGCTGCTGCCTGATATCGACAAGCACGGCACCGTGACCGACCAGCTGACCTGCGGCCGCGAACTCCTGGTGCAGATTGTAAAAGAACCCATTTCGTCGAAAGGTCCCAGACTCACCACCGAAATATCTTTCACAGGGCGCTACATGGTGCTCATACCCTTCAGCGATAAAATCTCTATATCGCAGAAAATCAAGACCACCAGCGAAAAGCTGCGTCTGCGCCACCTTGTGGAGAGCATCAAACCAAAAAATTTCGGCGTCATAATCCGGACGTCGGCCGAAGGCAAGACCGTATCGGAACTTAACCACGAATTGCAGACGCTTCTGCAGTCGTGGAACGAAACCATAGCCAAGGCCCGCACGGCACCCGTACCCTCGCTCATCTTCGAGGAGGAGAGCCGTATCGTTGGCGTGTTGCGCGACGTATTTTCGCCATCGTTCGAGGATATTCATGTGAACGATTCCGAAGTGATGGCCCAGATAAAGAAATATGTGAGCCTGATAGCGCCCGAGAAGGCCGACATAGTGAAGCTCTACGATAAGGATGAGCCTATTTTCGACCACTTCAGCATCACCCGTCAGATTAAATCGTCGTTTGGCAAGACGGTCTCATTCAAATCAGGTGCATACATCATTATCGAGCATACGGAGGCCCTCCACGTAATCGACGTGAATTCCGGCAACCGCGCCAAAGCCGGTAACGACCAGGAGACAAACGCTCTCGACGTAAACATCCGCGCCGCCGACGAGATCGCGCGCCAGCTTCGGCTCCGCGACATGGGCGGCATCATCGTTGTCGACTTCATCGACATGAACAAGGCGGAACACCGCCAGGCGCTCTTCGAGCATATGCGTCAGATAATGGCCACCGATCGTGCGCGCCACAATATTTTGCCACTGAGTAAGTTCGGCCTGATGCAGATCACACGCCAGCGCGTCCGCCCGGCTCTCGATATCGTCACCACCGAAGCCTGTCCTTCCTGCTATGGCAAGGGGGAGGTGCAGCCGTCGCTTCTATTCACCGATACGCTCAAAGAGAAAATTTCCTATCTTGTAAACGACCTGGGGCAAAAGAATTTCGTGGTCTACGTTCACCCCTTTGTCGACGCCTATCTCAAGAAGGGATTGATTTCACTCTACCGGCGGTGGCGCATGGAGCTTGGCGCCAGGTTCAAGGTGATGGCCGACGAATCGCTCGCCTACCTGCAGTATAAGGTGCTCGACGCCCAGCGCAACGAAATCGACCTCAAGGAGGAAAAGGATATGGACAAATCCTCCTCCGAAAAGACCAAAAACAAAACCAAGATCCGCAACCAGCAGCAATAACGCGGTATGTATTCCCGCAGGCTGCCAAAGCAGAAAAGTATCAGACAAAGAGCCCCGGAGCGCGTCGACGCACTCCGGGGCTCGCTCCTTGTCGGAAAAACTTTTTATGCTTGATATGGTTTAATCTTATGTAAGTTTTACTATCTTTGTGGCACATCAATTCATTTGTTGGATGAATATTATAGAATTGAATCTTAGACGTATATTTGACCTATGTCGAAAGCATAGGGTTAAAAACCTTGCTGTTTTCGGTTCTGTGCTGACCGACAGATTCAATGATGAGAGTGATGTTGACCTGTTGGTGAATTTCGATACCGCGAATCACGAAGAGTGGGACTATGTAAGTAATTATTTTGACTTTCAGGAATCTCTTGAATCGCTTCTTGGCAGAAAGGTCGACCTCGTGGTGGAGAAGGGTTTAAAAAACAGATATTTTATCCGGAATGTAAACCGTACCAAACGAATGATATATGGCTGATGAATATATATTGAAACATCTGCAGGATATTCTGGATGCCATAGAGGAACTTGAAGGTTTTTTTGAAAATTATCCGCGTCGGTTTGATGTGTTCGATTGCGATAAACTGCGCATCTGTGCTGTCGAGCGTAAAACCGAGATTATGGGTGAGGCTATCAACCGCATAAAAAAGTATAATCCCACTTTTCACATTCCTAACGCCCGCGAAATAATCAATACGCGCAATCGTATTATTCATGGTTACGACAGCGTTGAATCAGAATTTCTATGGGGGCTGGTGATTCGTCATATCCCGCTGTTGAAGGTTGATATATTGCGACTTATAAACGAAATGGAGGATGATCCCATAGATTTCGCTAATTAGTTCATTAAAAAACAATACAAAAAATCAGACAATGTGGTCATCCTTTTGCGGATGGATACATTGCCTGATTTTTTTGATATTCTGATTGTTCAGAAGGAGTAGCTGATGCCGATGGCGGGGATGAGGGCATGGAGGGTGTAGTCGGCGATGAATGATTCCGACGAGGGCATCTCCTTGAGGTTCGGGGAATTATATGCGTTGTAGGCAGGCTGACCGATGGACTGCAGAACCTGGTTGAACTGTGCTACCCCTGCTTTATACTGTGCCACTCCGGCATTATATTGCGCGAGGCCCGCGTTGTAGTTTGGTGCCAGCAGGTTGTCGTAGCTTGCGGTGGCTCCGGTCTGGCCGCAGCCTTTCACATACATGAACGCCACGTCGATCGAGAGACCCTTGATCGGGCGGAAAGAGAGTCCGACGGAAGGTTCTATCTTGGTCATCCCAGGCGTCTCGGGATTATAGTAGTCGAGGTTGCAGGGATTGGTATCGATCATCAGACCTGCTCGGAGGTCGAGGCGGTCGGTCATCGCATACTGTGCACCAATATGATAGGTCATCGCGTTGCGGTAGTTCTTCGGCAGATTCTGGTCGAAGGGCTTGTCGAGGTTGGCGAAGTCGATATTCAGCTCCTTGTAGGTTTTCCATCCGTTGAGCTGGGCGTCGAAAGCCAGCTCGAGGCGGGGGATGGGTTTATAGCTTACGCCGGCCGTCAGCACATAGGGGCAGGGCATCGAGGCATCGAAATTGGTGTAGTTGATTACGTCGAGCGTGGAACCAAGAAGCTGGCGCGCCTGCTCGTCGGCGTATTCAACCTGTGCGTCGCCTGCCGTTACGTGCATGTTCATTTTCGAGCGGTAGGAGAGGCCCACGTTCCATTTCTCGTTGATATCCCAGAGCACGCCTACGTTGAAGCCGAGGGCCAACTCGCTGTCGCCTTTAAGATTCACCGAAGCCGGAGGCATATTGCCGTAGCGGTACTGGGGTGCGGTGGTTGTATTGATGGGAGCGTCGCCGGGGTCAGGGCCGCCCATGGCCTGCTGAAGCTTGGCTACGTTCCATTGCAGTCTGGCTGCTTCATATTTCAGTGTGGCGGCCTCATACTGAAGGTCGATCAGGCGGTCCATCGACGAGGCGGTGGCCAGCCCCTTGTTCAGGTTTACGTTGCCCCAGCCGATCATCAGGCCTGCTCCGATCGAGAGGTTGGGGAGCACGCGCCACGATACGGTGGGCTGAACCGTGAACACCTTGAGGTCTACACTCTGGTTGAGCACGGCGCCGGGCCAGGATTTACCCCAGTTAATCGACGAGCCGTAGGGCGTGTAGAGCGTCACACCGGCATAAAGATTGTCGTAGATGCGGAAGGCCGCCGAAAAATTCATCGGAGTGGCCACTTTGTTGCTTGTAACGTATTCCTGGCCGCCGACGGTGGCGTAGGCCGTGGATTTAATGGCGCTTATTGCTCCGGAAACCTCCATTGTCTTGTTCATGAAAGCAAGCGCGCCCGGGTTGAAAATCTGGCTCTCGGCACCGAGTTTCATGGCCACGCCCACGTGGCCCATACCCTCTTGCTTTGCGCTGAAGGTGTTCACCTGGTAGCCCTCGGCCGATGCGCCTGCGGCCATCGCGGCGGCCAGCGCTGTAATGATTGTTTTCTTCATTAGAAGTTGTATTGGTTGAAAATTTCGACAAAATTACCAATAATTTCCCAAACAGCCAAATTCTGCCTGGATTCGATATTTTTAACGGAATCGCTGACGGTCTCCCAGCCCCCGTTGAAAGTGTCGGACATGTCTGTGGCTAACCCATGGAAGAGATGTTGTGCAATTGGCGGAAAAAGCCTAAATTTGTGAGATAATGTGGCGTTGCGGAAACGCGATGGCCCGCTAAATTCTCTTTTCAGATGAAAAATACTATAAGACAACTGTTTGCCGGCACATTCGCCGCGTTTCTGCTTATGGCGTCGCTGCCTGCCCGTGCTACCGTGGTGAGCGAACTCCCCGTCACTTCGGTGGGAGGCAAACAATGTTTCTACTACGATGTAAAGCCCAAGGAATCGATATATTCCGTTGCAAACGAGCTTGGAGTGAGCCGCGAGCAGATTGTGGATTACAATCCTACGGCAGCCGACGGGCTGAAGCCCCGGATGCGGCTGTATTTTCCGGTGGAAGTATTTCAGGTGGCGCCCGGAGAGCGTCCGGCTGTCTATGCCGCCGCTGCCGGAGTGACCACACATGTTGTCAAGAAAGGTGATACGGTCTATGGTGTTGCGCGCACATACGGCATGTCGACCGACTATCTTCTGCGCCTTAACCCCTGGGCTGACGAGGGGATAACCGAGGGGCAGGTGCTTCGTCTTACAGATGGCGCGCAGGGCGATGTCACTGCAGCCGCTACTACTTCTGTTGCGGCAGCGGCAGCAGCTGCTCCAAAACCGAATGCGGCCGGATATATTAAGCATGTGATAGAGCCGGGCGAGACTCTTTTTTCGATTTCAAATGCCAACGGCGCACCCCTCGAGGCTGTGCTCGATGCGAATCCTACACTCGACCCTCTGCGCTATAAGCCGGGACAGACTCTGATGATACCCGTGACACCCGAGGCGATCGCACGCCATAGTGGCAGCGCCCATGCACTGGCCGCGATGCAGCCCGACGAATCGGCCCGAGTGAATGCGGCCGAGAGCGCCGAAGCCCTTGCTATTGGCCAGTCGGAAACGCTTGCCGCCTCAGCCGCTGCCGAAGCCGACCGCTGGCTTGCCCGCGACACGATGAATGTGGCGGTTCTCCTTCCGTTTATGCTCGGCGAAGAGCCGATGAGCCGCACCACACAACTCTATACTGAGTTCTTCAAGGGGATGCTGCTTGCCGCCGATACGCTCCGTAGCGACGGTCTGCAGCCCGTGAAGTTCAGTTTTTACGATACTGAGTCCTCGCTGGAGCGTGTGCGCGAACTTCTCGCCGATTCCGGTGTGGCGCAGGCCGACCTCGTGATAGCTCCGGACAACAGCGCCCAGATTGATGCCATCCTGACCGGTGTCGGCCCTGAGACCCTTGTACTCAATATCTTCGCCGTAAAAGATGAAAGCTATCTCACCCACCGCAACGTGGTGCAGACCAACATACCTCACGACGCAATGTATGCCAAGGCCATCGATGCCTTTGTGGAAAAATTTGCCGACCGTCTGCCGGTGTTCATCAGCCGTAGCGGCGGGCAGGCCGACAAGGAGTCCTTTGTGGCCGCGCTGAAGCAGCGCCTCGACGCCGACGGCATCCCCTATCGAGAGGTGGCGTATTCCGGCATATTGCGCGACGACGACCTCCAGGGGCTTGACCCCGACACGCAGCCGCTGGTGTTTGTGCCTGTCTCCGGTTCGAAAAGCGAGTTCGCCAGATATTCCGACGCATTGATCACAAAGCGGCAGTCGGCGCTTGCTCCGGGCAATGTGGCTCTCTGGGGTTATCCGGAATGGGTTACCTTCCGCGGCGATAGTTTCGACGCCATATGCAATCTCGACGCTACGATATATTCGCGTTTCCTTGTGGATGAGCGCGACTACCGCGCCCGCGACCTCAAGGAGCGCTACCGCTCGGCCTACGGGGTGGAGATGTTCGATGCGGTGCCCACTCAGGGCATTCTCGGCTTCGACACCGGTATGTTTGTGGTGAATGGCCTGCGACACAAGGCTGAAACCGGAGCCTTCCCGGCCGAATTCAGCGGCATACAGAACAGTCTGCGCCTCGACTGGATCGGACCGTCGGACGACGCTCAGACCGCCGGCGGCGAGCGGGTTCAGGCCCAGGGCGGCCTGATCAACCATCTGCTATTCCTCATCCACTACAGTCCCGGCGGCTTCGTGGAGAGTGAGACGCTCTGAAAATGTTTTTAGACAAGTAAATGAAGAAAATCATAATAGTCCTGCTCGTAGCCCTGGCTGTCGTTCCGGCAGTCCGGGCCCAGCGCCACTATGTGCCGCATGTGCATATCGGCGGCCATGCCGGTATGACGCTTTCGCAGGTGTCGTTCTATCCGAAGTCGAAGGAATCGATGCTCGGGGGCGCCACTATGGGTGTATCGTTCAGATATGCCGAGGAGCGGCATGTCGGTCTGATGGCCGAGCTCAACTTCATGCAGGCCGGATGGAAGGAGAATTTTGAAGAAGCCAACGAGCTCTTCAACTATACGCACCGGACGAACTACATCACCCTCCCGGTGATGACCCATATATTCTTCGGCTCGCGCGTGGTAAAGTGCTTCTTCAATCTCGGACCGCAGATCGGATATATGGTGAGCGACGCCGTCAGCGCCAACTTCGATTATGAGAATCCCACTGAGGTAGAGGGATTTCCATATGAATACAGGCAGGTTGACCAGATGCGTCTGAAAATCAAGAACAGATTTGACTACGGAATCACAGGCGGTGCCGGAGTTGAATTCATAATTAAAAAACGTCATTCGGTGATGCTCGAGGCCCGCTATTACTACGGCCTCGGCAATATATTCCCCTCCTCGAAAGCCGATGAGTTCTCCGCCTCGCGCGGAAGCACAATTATGGTGAGCCTCGGCTACATGTACCGCCTGAAATAGGCGTCGCATGCCTCCGGTGTCGCGGCATTTCCGTAGCCCGGCCAATATCTGAAAAAGTATTTTTGCCACGATATGAAGAAATTAACCATACTGATTCTCGCAGCGTCGGTTCTGCCGACCGGAGCCTCGGCCGAGGCCCTTTGGATGCGCGATGTGAAGATTTCGCCCGACGGCACGCGCATAGCTTTCGAATATAAAGGCGATATTTTTACCGTTCCGGCAACCGGCGGCATGGCCACGCGGCTGACCACCAATCCTGCCTACGACTCCAACCCCATATGGAGCCCCGACGGCAAAAGCATAGCTTTCGCATCTGCGCGCCACGGCAATTTCGATGTCTATGTTATGCCCTCCGTAGGTGGGACTGCCACGCGGCTGACGCGCAATCAGGCCGCTGAAATTCCCGAAGCCTTCTCGCCCGACGGGCGCACCGTATATTTCTCGGCGGCCATACAGAATCCGGCTCAATCGGCAATGTTTCCGAGTTCGCGCATGAGCGAGTTCTACGCCGTAGGAGTGGAGGGCGGAAAACCCCGGCAGGTGCTCGGCACGCCGGCTCAGATGCCCACCTTCAGTGCCGACGGCAATGTGATGCTCTATCAGGACGTGAAGGGATTCGAGGACGAATGGCGCAAGCACCATACATCTTCCGTCACCCGCGACATCTGGATGGTGGATTTCACCACCGGCAAGCATACGAATCTGACCGACCGTCCTGGCGAGGACCGCAATCCGGTGCTTGATCCGGCTACGGGCGCAGTATACTTCCTCAGCGAGCGCGACGGCGATACATTCAATGTGTGGACCTTCCCGCTCGGCGCACCTGACAAAGCTGAACGCATCACCGATTTCAAAACCCACCCCGTGAGATTCCTATCGCGTTCGGCCGACGGGAAGATGGCATTTACCTACGACGGCAGCATCTACACGCTTGCCGACGGGGGAAAGCCCGTGAAACTTACCGTAGAGGCCGTAACCGACGACGCGGACCAGAAGGAGGTCCGCAACGTAAAGGCTGCCGGAGGAGTGGTCTCGCCCGACGGCAAGATGGTGGCCTTCACCGACCGTGGCGACGTGTTCGTAACTTCGGTGGAATACCCCACTACTGTACAGGTCACCCACACTCCCGCCGCTGAGCGCCATATCAGCTGGGGAGCCGACAACCGCACGCTTTATTATACCTCGGAGCGCTCCGGTCGCAAGAATATATATAAGGCGTCGATGACGCGCAAGGAAGATGCCAATTTCCCCAATGCGACGGCCATTTCCGAGGTGGCGCTCTTCGACGTCAAGCCCGGTGCCAACGTGGCAGATCCGGTCGACGAGTACTCGCATCCTGATGTTTCGCCCGATGGCAAGAAGCTTGCTTTTGTCAAGAACCGCAACCATCTCTGCGTGATGGATTTGGCATCCGGCAAAGTTACGGAATACACCCGTGGCGAGACCTATCCCGGCCAGAACGACGGCATGAGCTTCGAGTGGAGTCCCGACAGCCGCTGGATCGTGATGGAATTTATTCCCGAGATGCGCGACCCATATAGCGATATCGCGCTGCTCGAACTCTCGACAGGCAAAATCACCGACCTCACTCGCTCCGGCTATTTCGACGGCACTCCGCATTTTGTGCTCGACGGCAACGCGATCGTGTATCAGACCGATCGCTACGGCATGCGCGCCCACGCTTCGTGGGGCTCGCAGAACGACGTGATAATCATATTTCTCAACCGCGAGGCCTACGACCGCTTCCTGCTCAATGAAGAAGACTACGCTCTTCTGAAAGATGCCGAGAAAACTGAGAAAAAAGCCTCCGGCGCAAATACGGAGGGTGGAAAGGGCGACGCAAAAAAAGCTGCTGCGAAAAACGCCACTGCTGCCGATAAGAAAAAGGAGGAAAAGGGCGTGAAACCCATTGTGGTCGAGCTCGATGGCATTGAAGACCGCATCGTGCGCCTCACACCCTTCTCGAGCGATCTTGGCGATGCGATCCTCACCGCCGACGGCGAGACGCTCTATTTCCTCAGCTCGTTCGACGACGGCTACGACCTCTGGAAAATGTCGCTGCGCAAGCGCGAGCCTAAACTCGTGAGCAAGCTTGGCAGCAAACGCACCCCGATGCTTCAGCTCGACAAGGAGGGGAAGAGTATATTTGTGTTCGGCGACAAAATTCAGAAGCTCGACCCCAAGACCGATAAGCTCAAGGCCGTTACCGCAACCGCCACTCAGGAAATAGACCTTGCCGCCGAACGCGAGGCGATGTTCGACTATATGACGGTAGAGGAAGGTGCCCGCTTCTACAACAAGGGGATGCACGGTATCGACTGGCCCGCCATGACGGCAGCCTATCGCCGTTTCCTCCCGCATATCAACAACAACTACGACTACGCCGAAATGCTTTCCGAACTGCTCGGCGAGCTCAATGTGTCGCACACCGGCGGCCGCTACCGTCCGGCCCCGGCTGCAGGAGCCGACCGGACTGCCTCGCTCGGTCTGCTCTACGACATGACATACACAGGACCGGGCCAGAAAGTTGATGAAGTAATCGTAAACGGTCCATTCGACTCGGCCAAAACAAAGATGACCCCCGGATCGGTAATCACTGCCATCAATTCAGAGGAGCTTACCCCCGAGGCCGACCTTTCCGGAATCCTCCGGAATCTTACCGGAAAGAAGACGCTCGTGGCCTTCACCACACCCTCGGGCGAGAAAGTCGAGGAGGTTGTTAAGCCAGTCTCGGCCGCCAAGGAGAGCGCTCTGCTGTATAAGCGCTGGGTGAAACAGCGTGCCGCCGACGTGGAGCGCTGGTCGGGTGGCCGTCTGGGCTACGTACACATCCCATCGATGGCCGACGAGTCGTTCCGCCCGATGTATGCCGACCTGCTCGGCAAATACGCCAATTGCGACGGCGTGGTGATCGACATCCGCTGGAACGGCGGCGGACGTATGCACGAGGATATCGAGGTGCTCTTCACCGGACAGAAATACCTGACGCAGGAAATCCGCGGCACCGACGTGTGCGATATGCCTTCGCGCCGCTGGAACAAGCCATCGATTATGCTCGTGGCCGAGCCCTGCTACAGCAACGCCCACGGCACCCCCTGGGTATACCAGCACCAGAAAATCGGTAAGGTTGTCGGCGCTCCCGTGCCCGGCACTATGACCTCGGTCAACTGGGTGACGATGCAGGATCCCACGCTCGTGTTCGGTATCCCCGTTATCGGCTACCGTACCGCCGAAGGCAACTATCTGGAGAATACCCAGCTTGAGCCCGATGTGAAGGTTCTTAACTCGCCTGAAACCATCGTGAAAGGTGAGGACACACAGCTCCGCACTGCTGTAGAGACGCTTCTGCGCGACATCGACGCTAAAAAGGGGAAATGAAGCCCCGTTCGCACGTTTTAAGGTATAATTAGACAATAATATATAGATTATGAAGAAACTGCATATAGCTCTGCTTGCCGCTGCCGCCTCGGCTCCGGCCTACGCCATCGACAACGTCGACGTGGAAGCCCTGCGCCATCAGTTTGCCGTGGCCGACAGCGTGGCCACCGACTCGGTGGCTGCCGATACCGTGAAGTTTGTATTCACCGACATCAAA
>ENA-OYXX01000007-OYXX01000007.1-human-gut-metagenome-genome-assembly--contig:-NODE-7-length-91232-cov-16.831185_pt1 | contig 91232 bp, 69 predicted proteins | sample MGYA00243976_ERZ653434 | MGnify/ENA primary metagenome ERZ653434 (study PRJEB26926, sample SAMN06165112) | human gut metagenome | biome: ENVO:00009003; feature: ENVO:2100002; material: ENVO:00002003...
TTTGCGCGTCCGCAGACGCGCCCCCAAGCTGCTCTTCCCCCAAGATTCCGTGAAGCGCCTGTTTTTTTATTGCGCTTGGTATTTGAAAAACGCCGGGCAAGTCTTTCGACCTACTCGGCGTTTGATTTGTCCTTGGCTGATTACTTGACTTCGTCCCAGTCGACGATTTCGCCCGTGAAGATGTCGCGAATCTGCGCAAGCGTCAGCCCTTCGACTGCGTTGTCGTTATTCACGATGACCGCGATGCCGTCCATGCAGATGGTCACAGGGGTCAGACCCGCTTCCAGCTCGGATGCCTTGACTTCGCGGGAAGCCATGCCGATGTCGAACGAGCCGTCCGCAGCGCCGCGCATACCGGTGGAAGAGTCAGAAATCTGCACTTCAATGTCCACTTCCGGGTGGAGTGCTTCGTAGGCTTCTTCGAGCTTCTGCATCAGCGGGCCGACGGAAGAAGAACCGCCGATGACAATCTTGCCTGCCACGGGCGCCGCCTGATATTCAGCCGGCTCTTTGGCGACGTACTTCTGCGCGGTCACAATCGCCTGACCTTCGGCAGAGAGAATCCAGTTGATGAAGTCCTGCGCAGTCGCGGAGAGGTTGTCCGCCTTGTAAGCGATGTTGAAGGGACGCGCGATGGCGTAATCACCGCTGGCGACGTTTTCGGGGGTCGCTTCGACGTAGACGGCTTCCGCACCATCTTCGGGGTTGCGCGCCACCTTCAGCGCCTTCACGGACGCATCCATCGAGCCGAGGGAGATGTAGCCGATGGCAGCAACGTCCTGCGAAACCGTGGTCTTGACTTCGGACGTGCCGGAGTACACAGCGGCTTCGACGGTGGTCATATCAACCCTGTTGCCGTCAGCGTCCTTCTGCTCAACGCCCGTCAGTTCGATGAACGCGGCGCGCGTGCCGGAGCCGTCCTCACGGGAAACAACGTAGATGGAGTCCGCCAGCGCGACGGTGAGCGTCAGCACGAGCGAGAGCAGGATGGCAGCAAACTTCTTCATTGCAGAAAAACCTTCCTTTCTGTCCGGGACACCTTCCTGATGTCCTGTTGCCCTTGTCTTTTTCCTTGGGTACGCCTGTATGATACCGCGGGAATGTAAAGGCGGAAAGGCAGGTTAGGTTAAGATTGTGTTAATTCGGGGTAGGCTCTTCAAAAACACTGTTTTTCTCGTTTTTACTCAATTTCATCCCATTTTTGTTGAAGCGCAGCGATGAGTTCATCAATTGTCATTTCTTGATTGACGTAGTTTGTGATAATGCCTGTTTGATTCAAGTAACGAATAAACTCTGTATTAGGGAAGCGTGGAACGCCATCGTTCATTATTTCTTGGCGTAAATTTTCTGAATAAAATGGGAATTTGTCTCTGATTTCGTTTCCATATATTTCAGGCGATTGATAAACCATCTGACTCCAATTGCCTAATGCAATCTGACTTTGGCAGACTTCATCAGCAAAATCCGAAAGAAAGTTCTGCGCCTTTTGAGGATAAGCTGTGCTTTTCGGGATGCACAAAGCATACAAATCAACAACAATGCAATTCATTCCATCAAGGTTAGGGAACGGTACATAGTGGTCTGGATTTGGTGTCAACCGCAGAATCGGCTTAACCCGCTGAGCATTGTCATAATCCATAATGTACCCTTTGCGAACCATTTCAGCATAGCAAGAAATTGTTCTACGGAAAACTGCAGTATCGAATTGCAAATCACCAGTTTCGTTGTACTGTGCAGACAAATATTGCATTAGAAATAGTGGGGTTTTTAGATTTGTGTACATTAAGCATATGTCTTCCGTTTGCGATAAATCTGACTGATTGCAAGCGCACAGCAGTGTTTCCAGCGAATATCCCGCAGACTGCGGAAACAGAAAATTCGCACGGTATGCAAGCGTATCATCCAGAGAAAAAAGATTCGCTATGTAATAGTATGGCAGTCCATACATTACATCATCTTTTGACAAATAAACAGCAAGCGCAGTCCAATCGTGATTCAACGCAGTATCATTTATAGGCAGCAGCAGATCTCTTTCCACTGCTGCTTGCAGCACCTTCTGATAGAGCAAAACAGCATCGTACTCTCGATTCGTCAGAAGTGACAAATCTTCTACCGTAATATTTGCGCTTTTATAGGATATTTTATATTTTGTTTCATTTAATATTTCTTCTCTGCACTCTAAAAAGTAAAATCGCGCATCTTCCTGCTCATTGCCTAAGATATTGATTGATATTGCATTTTCTGCAGTTGATGAAAGCGAAAAAAGCATGAACCCTAAATACGCAAGTGCCAAAATTCTCTTCATCAGCATACCTCCTTAGGAAAGCAAGGTGCGTTACAGTCAATTATCCCGCCTTAAGGCACCACCGCACAATCATTCATCTCCGAGCGGACAAACAAACTCGTCTTCACAAATCGTATGCTCTACCATATGCTCATGTGTTCCAGAAATGGTACTCCAGCCGCAGTCAACACAAGTATATATCGTCGTATATAAAGACGTTCTTTTCGTGCATTTATAGTTGTTTGCACATGCAGCTGATTCTTGCTTCCAACGACTAAACGCGCCACAAGAAACTATAAACATTCTCTTCTGTCCACAGTTCTCACATTGTGACGGTTCAGCCGCTGCAAGAGAAAAGCTCAAGCTAATCGACAAAAGCGCCACACAGAGAAGTTTGGCATATTTCTTCATAATGTATCCTCCTTTCACAGCAACGCACCTTACCTATTCTTACTATATCATATAAATAACACAAAATCAACAGATTGAGGATTTTTTGTGCTTGTGATTTTACACGCTCTTTACATTCCCCCGCCCGCGCATTTTACATTCCCGTGCTATCCTAAATAGCGGGAATGCATGAAGAAAGAAGGAATCAATCGACATGAAAGTCAAGGAGCAGGTCATGCGCTGGGTCTTTGCGGCGACAGCGGCGTTCTCCATCGCGGCCGTCGCGCTGATCTGCGTTTTTCTGTTTCTGAACGGACTGCCGTTCTTCACGAAATATGATTTGGGCGCGTTCCTGTCCGGAACGACGTGGAAGCCCGCCAACGATATTTTCGGCATTCTGCCGATGATTGTCGGCTCGCTCTACGTCACGGGCGGCGCATTGCTCTTCGGCGCGCCGGTCGGCATCCTCGCGGGAATTTATCTGGCGCGCTTCTGCCCGGTTCGCCTGCGCAAAATCATCGAGCCGATGATTGGGCTGATGGCGGGCGTGCCGTCGATTGTCTACGGCTTCTTTGGGCTGACGACGCTTGTGCCGCTCATCCGCGAAATGTTCGGCGGACGCGGGCGCGGGCAGTGCATCCTGACAGCGTCGCTGCTGCTGGGCATCATGATTCTGCCGACCATCATCCAGCTGACCTCCGCCGCCGTCAAAGCCGTGCCGAACTCCTACTACGAGGGGTCACTGGCGCTGGGCGCGACAGATGAACGCAGTGTGTTCCGCGCGACTGTCCCGGCGGCGAAATCCGGCATTCTGGCGTCGGTTGTGCTGGCGATTGGCCGCGCCATCGGCGAGGCAATGGCGGTCAAGATGGTCATCGGCAATCAGCCGCGCCTGACCTCCGATTTGCTCAGCGGCATCCGCACACTCACCTCCGGCATCGTCATCGAAATGGGCTACGCCGAAGGGCTGCACCGCGAAGCGCTGATTGCCGCCGGCATCGTGCTGTTCGTCTTTATCCTGCTGATCAACGCTTCCTTCTCCGTGTTGAAAAGGAGGGAACAGCAATGATGACCGCCCCCGCGTATCGCGCGCATCCCATCAAGAATTTCTTCCGCACTGAAGGCAACCGCTGGCGGCGTCATCCAGCCAGCGCGCTGCTGCGGCTGCTGTGCCGCCTGTCAGTGCTGATTACGATTTTCGCCCTGCTTGCCATCGTCATTGACCTGCTTGTCAAGGGCATTCCGCACCTGACGCCGGAGCTGTTCAGCCTGAAATACACGACGGAAAATCAGTCGATGCTGCCTGCCATCATCAACACGCTGCTGATTGCGCTGGTTGCGCTGCTTGTCGCTATCCCGATTGGCGTGGGCGGGGCGATTTATCTGGCGGAGTACGCCAAGCGCAACTCGCCGCTGGTGCGCACCATCCGCCTGACCGCCGAAACCCTGCAGGGCATTCCCTCCATCATCTACGGCCTGTTCGGCATGGTGTTCTTCACCGCCCTGCGCATCAACCTGACTTTGCTCTCCGGTGCGCTGACGCTCTCCCTCATGGTGCTGCCGCTGATACTGCGCACGACCGAAGAAGCGCTGCTCTCCATCCCGGACAGCTACCGCGAGGGCAGCTTCGGCTTAGGCGCGGGCAAACTGCGCACGGTCATCAAAATCGTGCTGCCGCCCGCCATGCCGGGCATTCTCTCCGGCGTGGTGCTGGCGATTGGGCGCATCGTGGGTGAAACCGCCGCGCTGCTGTTTACCGCCGGTACGGTCGCGGACATGCCCAAGCATTTTCTGCTCTCATCCGGGCGCACGCTGGCGGTACATATGTATCAGCTGTCGCTGGAGGGGCTGCATTACGACCAAGCGTACGCCACGGGCGTGGTGCTGCTGCTGCTCGTGCTGGGGCTGAACAGCCTGTCCAGCCTGATTTCCCGCAAAATCGGAGGAAAAGCATCATGATTATCGACATGCAGAAAGCCATCAAGAACAAAACCGCACATCCGGATGATACCCCTACGGACGTAAAGATTGCCATCAAGGATTTGAACCTCTACTACGGCGCATTCCACGCCCTGCACGGCATCAACCTCGACATTGAGCGCGGCAAAATCACCGCGTTCATCGGGCCGTCCGGCTGCGGCAAATCGACGCTGCTGAAAACGCTCAACCGCATGAACGACCTCATCCCCGACTGCCGCGTCGAGGGCAGCATCACGCTGGACGGCGAGAACATTTACGGCAGCATGGACGTGAACCTGCTGCGCAAGCGCGTCGGCATGGTATTCCAGAAGCCCAACCCCTTCCCCATGAGCGTCTACGACAACATTGCCTACGGCCCGCGCACGCATGGCATCCACCGCAAGGCACAGCTGGACGAAATTGTGGAAAGCAGCCTGCGGAACGCCGCCATTTGGGACGAGCTGAAAGACCGCCTGAACAAGAGCGCTTTGGGGCTTTCCGGCGGGCAGCAGCAGCGGCTTTGCATTGCGCGCGCGCTGGCGGTTGAACCGGAGGTGCTGCTGATGGACGAACCCACCTCGGCGCTTGACCCGATTTCGACGAGCAAGATTGAAGAATTGTGCATGGAGCTGAAGGGGAAGTACACCATTGTGATTGTGACGCATAACATGCAGCAGGCACTGCGCATTGCGGACACAACGGCATTCTTCCTGCTTGGGGATATGGTGGAAGTTGGGGCGACGGATCAGCTGTTCTCGATGCCGCGGGATAAGCGGACGGAGGATTATATCACGGGCCGCTTCGGCTAAGGGTTGTTAGTGGAAGGATTTTTTGCTATAATGCTGGGGAAAGGATAGGCGGATTAGGGATAAAGGATAGCAGGGGAACGCGCTCAAGCCGGGACGCAAAAAAGGGTCAAGGGGCAATGCCCCTTGCGGAGTCCAGAGGCGGCGCCTCTGGTGGGGTTTGGGGCAACGCCCCAACTACTGGTCGGGCGACCATTCCAAAGGAAGCCGCCAGCAAAGGGTGCAGGCAGCGAAGCGTCCCTGCCAGTAACTTTGCGTTCCCGCAGGAGCGCCCCCCAAGCTGCTCTATCCATCACTTGCACATTGTCGCGCCCATTGGCGCGACCGCAGCGCTGGTCTTCCAGACATAGCATGACTTTTCCGCAAGCAGGGGATTTCGCCTCTGCGGAGGCGACGAGGGGCAATGGAAACGGACGAAGTCCGCGATCGCCCCCTTGACCCCTTCGGTTTCCCCTACCCGGCTTGACTTTTATTGGAAGTCGTCAGATTTTCGGAATCCGCACTTCTAAGGTAACACCGCACAAATGAGGTGGTCGGCTGGCGAATGGATTTTTCGTCAGATGCAAATGCAAATTTCGAAGGTTTACTGGCGGTAAATCGAGAAATTTGCATGATGCAGATGGCGGAAAAGACATCGCCAGACGCGCCGCCGAATTGTGCGGTGGTGCCCTAAATCAACGCATAAATCAGCATTTTCAGGAGTTTCACCACCGTTTATCATAGAAAGAAGGTCTTTCGATGAGAAAGCATTTTGATGACCAGATTGCGCAGCTTGGCGAGCAAATGATGGCAATGGGCGCACTGGTGGAGAACACGATTGAGCGGGCAATTCGCGCCTTGCAGACGGACGACATGGCGGAGGCGGCGGCGATTCGCGACGGCGACCACGTTGTGGACGAAAAAGAGCACGAGGTGGAAGCGATGTGCATCCACATGCTGCTCCAGCAGCAGCCCGTCGCGCGTGACCTGCGCACCATCAGCGCGGCGCTGAAAATGATTACCGACATGGAGCGCATCGGCGATCAGGCGAGCGACATCTGCGAAATTGCGACGATGGGGCATCTTCGCAGTCCGCGCCCGGAGCATTTCGCGTCGATGGCGCAGGCGGCGATTTCGATGGTGCACCGCGCGATTGACGCGTACGTCCATAAAGATATTGAGCTGGCGCAGCAGGTGGAATTGTCCGACGACATTGTGGACGCGCTGTTCAACGACGTGAAGGCGGACTTGATTGCCGGGCTTCGCGGGCATCCCGACCGGACGGAGGAGTGCCTTGACCTGCTGATGATTGCCAAGTATCTGGAGCGCATCGGCGACCACGCGGTCAACATTGCTGAATGGGTGGTGTACGCCATCACCGGGCTGTATAAAGGAGAAGAGCTGAAATGATCTTCGTTGTCGAAGACGATCACGGCGTTCGCGAGCTGGAGCTGTACGCGCTGCGTCAGTCAGGCTATGAGGCGGAAGGGTTCGAGACCCCCGCCGCGTTCCGTCAGGCGCTGGAAAAGACCGTGCCGGACTGCGTGCTGCTGGACGTGATGCTGCCGGGCGAGGACGGCTTGTCCCTGCTGCGCTTCCTGCGCCGCGACGCACGCACCCGCCGCGTGCCCGTGATTCTCGTCACCGCGCGCGACGCGGAAATGGACAAAGTGAAGGGGCTGGACTGCGGCGCGGACGATTACCTGACGAAGCCGTTCGGTGTGATGGAACTGCTGGCGCGCGTGCGTGCGCTGCTGCGGCGGACGCAGGAGGAAACGTCCTCCGCCGTCATGACGCTGGGCGACGTGACGCTTGACCGCGAAAGCCACCGCGTCACCGCCGGCGGACAGGAAATTGCCCTGACGCACATGGAGTTTGAGCTGCTGGCGTTCCTGATGGCGCACGCGGGCAAAGCTGTCACACGCGAAGTGCTGCTGGACGACGTGTGGGGCATCGCCTACTCCGGCGACACGCGCACGATTGACGTTCACGTCCGTACCCTGCGGCAGAAGCTCGGCGACAGCGGGCGGCTGATTGCCACCATCCGCAACGTCGGCTACCGCATGGACGAACATCCGGAAGCAGGTGAAAGCTGATGAAAAACCGCCTTTCTTCCCGTCTGCGCCTGACGCTGTCGGGCGTAACCCTGCTGACCCTTCTGCTGATGTGCGTGCTGGTATTCGCGGGCATGTACTTCCAGACGACCGCCGACAACCGCGAGCAGCTCCGGCAGCAGGCGGCGCAGTTGTCCTCCTACCTTGAGGCGTCGGATGACCCGGTTTCCCTGCTGCAAGGGAGCGTATTCACCCAGCGCGTAACGTATCTGGATACGGACGGCACGGTGCTGTATGACAGCGAAGTGGATGCGTCCCGCTTGGAGAGCCACGCCGGGCGCGAAGAATTTCAGCAGGCGCGTGAAAACGGCGAGGCGTTCACCGCCCGCAGCAGCGCAACCCTTGGGCAAACGAGCCTGTATTACGCCAAACGGCTGGCGGACGGGCGTGTCATCCGCGTTTCGGGCACGCAGCGCGGAATGCTGCGGCAGGTGCGCGATTTACTGGGGTACCTGCTGCTGGGCGCGGTGCTTTGCTTCGGCGCGGCGATGGCGTTTTCCCGCCCGCTGGCGAAGCGCCTTGCCGCCCCCATGAACGAGGTCAACCTTGATCAGCCGCTGGAAAGCGACGTTTACGAGGAGCTTTCGCCCATGCTTCGCCGGATGGCGCAGCAGAACATGCGCATTGCCGACCAGATGGCGTCCCTGACCGCCCAGCGGCATGAACTGGATACCGTCCTCGGCGGTATGAAGGAGGGCTTCGTCATCCTCGACGAGAAGCGGCATGTGCTGACGATGAACAACGCGGCGCGGGCAATGTTCTGCATCACCAATGACCCGGTTGGACAGCCGATGATTGCCGTCAGCCGCGACGAGGCGCTGCTCCGCCTTTTGGACGGGCAGGGTACGGAATGCGCGATGCAATTGAACGGCATGACCATCCACCTCTCCCGCAGCCATGTCGAAGGCGGCGGCACGGCGCTGCTGATGCAGGATGTCACCGCCGCACAGGCTGCTGAAGCAAGCCGCCGGCAATTCTCCGCCAACGTCAGCCACGAGCTGCGCACCCCCCTGACCACCATCAGCGGCTACGCGGAGCTGCTGTCCTCCGGGATGCTGCAGAAGCCGGAGGACGCGACGGAATTCGGGCGGAAGATTCTCGCCGAAAGCCGCCGCCTGCTGACGCTGATTGAGGACATCATCCGCCTGTCGCGGCTTGACGAGGGTGTGCGCGGCGAAGTGACCCCCGTCGATTTGACCGCGCTGATTCAGCACTGCGTCCAGAAGCTCACGCCCGCCGCGCAGAATGCGCAGGTAAGCATCAGCGCCAGCGGAAATGACCCTGTGCTGATTTCCGGCGACCATGCCCTGCTGGAAGAGATGCTGACGAACCTGCTGGAAAACGGCATCAAGTACAACCACGCGGGCGGATACATCCGGGCGCGGGCGGAAATGGCGGACGGACGCGCCGTCGTGACTGTCGCGGACAACGGCGTAGGTATAGCGCCGGAGGATCAGCAGCGCGTATTCGAGCGCTTCTACCGCGTGGACAAGAGCCGCAGCAAGCAGACCGGCGGCACGGGACTGGGGCTGTCCATCGTCAAGCACGGCGCGCAGGTGCATCACGCGCAGATTGCCATGCAGAGCGCGCTGGGCGAGGGCACAACCATCACGCTGACTTTCCCGGCTCAGTCATCAGGCAAAAAATAACGCCGCCCCGACATGGTTTCCACCGGAATCGCATAGACCATTGCGCCGTCCTCCTCGTGCAGGGGGACGGCTTTTCCTTCCGCCAGAACGACCTGAATCGCCGCCGCATCCGGCGCTTCAAACTCCAGGCACACCCGCGTACAGACGGATAACACCTCCGCCTTGCGCCCCTCCTTCGGCATCATCAGGCAAACGACCGGCTGCATCCCGTTCACAAACCACTCGAACCCCATCGGCACAACATACGGCGCGTGACCGTCAAAGAACGCCGCCCGGACTGCCTTCGCCTGCCGCAGGATTTCCAGACATTCCACGAAGCTGAGCGTCTGATAGCACATGCTGCTCACGCCGCCTCACCTCCCCCGCATCAGCGTATGCGCAGGGGGATTTTTCGTGTGATGCAGAAATTATACTATTTCCAGATAAGAATGCGCCAAGATGCGCCGCGAATTTTTCATTCTGGCTAACGTGAATGAAACGCAGCGTAGCAGCGCTACGCTAAGTGGAATGAGCGGACGCCAGAAGGGAAAAGGCGCAAGCAGATGGCGCAGGTGAATCTGGAAATAGTATTAGCCAGAAAGCGAACATTTTCGTCAGGAAGTGCAGCAAAAGAACACGAAAAATCCACAAAAACCCTTTACGGCACGCCATCCGATGCGTATAATTGTTGCATGACGAACGGAACACGCTTCCGCCCGTCCTCCTGATAAGGAGGTTGGTTCTCATGAAGAAGTTCTTTAGTCTCGTTCTTGCTCTGGCCATGGCGCTGAGCATGGCGTCCTTCGCGTCCGCAGAGGAAACGACGACGATTCACATCGGCGTGATTGGCCCGATGACCGGTGCTGCCGCCGTCTATGGTCTGGCAGTTGCGCGCGGCGCGGAAATCGCCGTGGAAGAAATCAACGCCGCCGGCAAGGTGAACATCGTGCTGGATGTGCAGGACGATGAAAACGACGCTGAAAAGTCCATCAACGCTTACAACGCGACGCTGGACAAGGGCACGCAGGTCATCCTTGGCTGCGTGACGACAACCCCCTGCATTGCTGTCTCCGCGCAGGCGTATGACGAGCGCGTGTTTATGCTCACGCCTTCCGCTTCCTCGCTGGAAGTCATTGCGAACAAGGACAACATGTATCAGATCTGCTTCACGGACCCGGCACAGGGCTCCGCGTCCGCTGAATACATCTTCAACAAGAAGGTCGGCGAGAAGGTCGCCATCATCTACAACAACGCCGACACCTATTCCACCGGTATCTATCAGACCTTTGAGAGCAAGGCTGCCGAGCTGGGGCTGAACATCGTTTCCGTGACCACCTTCACCAACGACACCACGGACTTCTCCGTGCAGGTGACCGAGGCCAAGAACGCCGGTGCGGACGTTGTGTTCCTGCCCATCTACTACACCCCCGCTTCCCAGATTCTCAACGCTGCCAACACCATGGGCTACAAGCCGGTGTTCTTCGGCGTTGACGGCATGGACGGCATCCTGACCATGCCCGGCTTCGATGTTGCGCTGGCGGAAGACGTCATGCTGCTGACCCCCTTCTCCGCGGACGCGCCGGACGAGCTGACCAAGAGCTTCGTTGGCAAGTATCAGGAAAAGTACGGCGAGGTGCCGAACCAGTTCGCGGCGGATGCGTACGACGGCATCTACGCGCTGGCGGCGGCCGCTGAAAAGGCTGGCGTGAAGGGCGACGAAGCGGCGGAAGATATCTGCGACGCGATGATTGCTGCCATGCAGGAACTGACCGTCACCGGTCTGACCGGCACGATGGTCTGGGATGCGACGGGCGCTGTCACCAAGACCCCGACGGCCGTCATCATCAAGGATGGCGTGTATGTCGGCGCTGAGGCGGCTGCAGCGGAGTAATCCCCCCTATTCCACACGTTTTCCTCATGCCGGAGGAGGAGTTTCCTTCTCCGGCATGAGCGTATCCGTCAGGTGCAGACAGAAGGTAATCAGCAACAGTTGGTGCAAGGGTGCACACGGACTGCTGCTGATTGCCTTGCTGTCGTTCAAGGGAAAGTGCTTTTCCCGCAGATTTCAGTCATTTGGAGGTGCAGGCAGGATGCTTCAGTTCTTCTCTTACCTCATCAACGGCATCAGCCTTGGCAGCGTGTATGCCATCATCGCCCTGGGCTACTCGATGGTCTACGGCATTGCCAAGATGCTGAACTTCGCGCACGGCGACGTCATCATGATTGGCGCGTACATTGCCTTCTGTGCCACGCAGTACTGGGGCATGTCCCCCCTGCTTGGCGTGCTGATTGCCATGATTGTCTGCACGGTGCTGGGCATGGTCATCGAGCGCCTGGCGTACAAGCCGCTGCGTCAGGCAACGAGCCTTGCCGTGCTGATTACCGCCATCGGCGTGAGCTACCTGCTGCAAAACCTGGCGCTGCTGGTGTTCGGCCCGAACCCCATGTCGTTTCCGTCCTTCGTCAGCATCCCGTCCATCAGCCTGTTTGACGGGCAGCTGATTCTGACCGGCGAAACAATCGTGACCGTGCTGGCGAACATCATCATCATGCTGGTGCTCACGTTCTTCACCTCCCACACGAAGATGGGCAAGGCGATGCGCGCCGTCAGCGAAGACCGCAGCGCGGCGGAACTGATGGGCATCAAGGTGAACGCGACGATTTCCCTGACCTTCGCCATCGGCAGCGCGCTGGCGGCGATTGCGGGCGTGCTGCTCTGCTCCACCTACCACACGCTGATGCCCACGACGGGTTCCATGCCGGGCATCAAGGCGTTCACGGCGGCTGTTTTCGGCGGCATCGGATCAATTCCCGGCGCGCTGCTGGGCGGCCTGCTGCTGGGCATCATTGAGATTCTCGGCAAGGCGTATGTGTCCATGGAGCTGGGCGACGCGCTGGTGTTCGCCGTGCTGATTATCGTACTGCTGGTCAAGCCGACGGGGCTGCTGGGCAAGCCGATGCGGGAGAAGGTGTAACGGGATGAAGAAAACGATGAAAAAGTCGACAAAAGGCTTTCTGAACAACTTGATCACCTACGCCATCGTCATCATCGCGTTCGTCTTTACGCAGATGGCGCTGAGCAAGATGATTCCGGGCGTCACCATCAGCCGCTCCCTGAAGGGGCAGCTCATCCCGATTTGCGTCTACATCGTCATGGCGGTTTCGCTGAACCTGACGGTCGGCATCTCCGGCGAACTGTCGCTGGGTCACGCGGGCTTCATGAGCGTCGGCGCGTTCTCCGGCATCATCATGTCCGGCTGGCTGCTGAACGCCTTCCAGATGGAAAATGAGACGATGCGCCTCGTGCTGGCCATGCTGGCGGGCGGCGTATGCGCGGCGATTGCGGGTGTGCTGATTGGCATCCCGGTGCTGCGTCTGCGCGGCGACTACCTTGCCATCGTCACGCTGGCGTTCGGCGAAATCATCCGCAACGTCATGAACTGCCTGTATTTCGCGGTCAGCGACGGCAAGCTGATTGTCAACTTCAACAATCCCCGCATTGATGGCACGCTCCTGTACAACGGGCCGGCGGGCGCGGTGCGTGTCGGGCGCATTGCGACGTTCGAGGCGGGTTTCGTGCTGGTGCTGCTGACGCTGTTTGTCGTGCTGAACCTCATCAACAGCCGCTCCGGCCGCGCGATTATGGCAAGCCGCGACAATCGCATTGCCGCTGAAGCGATGGGCGTGAACGTGACGAAGTACAAGCTGATGGCGTTCGTCACCTCGGCGGCGCTGGCAGGCATGGCGGGCGCGCTGTTTGGGCTGAACTTCTCCTCCATCGCGCCGGACAAGTTCAAGTTTGACACGTCCATCCTCGTGCTGGTGTTCGTCGTGCTGGGCGGCATCGGCAATATCCGCGGTTCGGTGATTGCGGCGGCGCTGCTGACGGTGCTGCCGGAGGTGCTGCGCGAATTTGGCGACTACCGTATGCTGATTTACGCCATCGTGCTGATTGCCGTGATGCTGCTGGGCAATGCCCCGGTGGTGCGGCAGGTGTTCGAGCGCATCCGCCCCGCGAAAAAAGAAGTTGTGAAGGAAGGTGACGCGGCATGACTGAACCGCTGAAGCGTTTTAAGCCCGATACAAAGATGGTTCCCGTGCCGTCGCGCAGCATCATTCCGGAACGCGACGTGAATCATTCGCCTGTGCTGGAAGCCAGCCATCTGGGCATTGAGTTCGGCGGCCTGAAGGCAGTCGACGACGTGAACCTTGCCATCGGGCGCACGGAAATCTGCGGGCTTATCGGCCCGAACGGCGCGGGCAAGACAACCGTCTTCAACCTGCTGACGAAGGTCTACCAGCCCACAACCGGCACCGTGCTCATCAACGGCAAGGACACGGCAGGCATGAACACAGTGCAGGCCAGCAAGCTCGGCATTGCCCGCACGTTCCAGAACATCCGCCTGTTCGACAACATGACGGTGGAAGAGAACGTCCGCATCGGCCTGCACAACCAGATTAAGTACGGCATGTTTTCCGGCATCTTCCGTCTGCCGCAGTATTGGCAAGGCGAGAAGAAGCAGCACGAAAAGGCGCTGGATCTGCTGAGCATCTTCGGCATGGAAAACATGGGCGATGTCAAGGCAGGCTCGCTCCCCTACGGCGCACAGCGGCGCTTGGAAATTGTGCGCGCGCTGGCGACAAATCCGTCGCTTCTGCTGCTGGACGAACCCGCCGCGGGCATGAATCCGCACGAAACAGCGGAGCTGATGGAGAACATCATCAAAATCCGCGACCAGTTCCAGATTGCTATCCTGCTCATTGAGCATGACATGAATTTGGTCATGGGCATCTGCGAAGGCATCTGCGTGCTGAACTACGGGCGCATTATCGCCAAGGGCACGGCAGAGGAAATCCAGAACAACCCGGTCGTCATTGAGGCGTATCTGGGCAAGCAGAAGGAGGCGAAAGCATGAGTCTGCTGGAAGTCAACGATATCAACGTTTATTACGGCGCGATTCACGCAATCAAGGGCATTTCCTTCTCGGTGGATGAGGGCGAGGTCGTCACGCTGATCGGCGCAAACGGCGCTGGCAAATCCACCACACTGAACACCGTCGCCGGATTGCTCCGCCCGCGCGAGGGCAGCATCCACTTCGGCGGCAAGGATCTGGCGCGCGTCCACGCGTCGGATATGGTGACGCACGGCATGGCGCTCTGCCCCGAAGGACGGCGCATCTTCCAGCAGATGACGGTGCTGGAAAACCTCGAAATGGGCGGCTTCACGCGCCCCGACAAGGAGATTCCGGGCAGCATTGAGCAGATGTTTGAGCTGTTCCCGCGCCTGAAGGAGCGCCAGAAGCAGATTGCCGGCACGCTCTCCGGCGGCGAGCAGCAGATGCTGGCAATGGCGCGCGCGCTGATGTCCAAGCCGCGCCTGCTGATGCTGGATGAGCCATCAATGGGCCTTGCGCCGATTCTGGTCGAGCAGATTTTCGACATCATCCGCGCGCTGCACAAGAACGGCACGACGATTCTGCTGGTGGAGCAGAACGCGCAAATGGCATTGTCCGTCGCGAACCGCGCGTATGTGCTGGAAACAGGCAAGATTTCCATGTCCGGCGACGCGCAGGAGCTGCTGCACAACGATGCAGTCAGGAAGGCGTATCTGGGGGCGTAATGCCAGGCAGCCGGGAAGGTGGCAGAAGCCGCTTCCCGGTTTTTCTTTCGCGTCAAGATTGACATTATCCTGCAAGTATGGTATTGTATAGGTGAAATGAATGTTATTCGGCAACAGGAGGCATCCGCATGAATCCCTATTTGACGCAGCGGGCAAACCGCCGATGGTGGGTGTATCCGCTGATGGCGCTGTTCTTCGCCCTATCGGCGCTGCTGCTGTGGCGCACCTGCAAGGCGGGTGAGCACGGCGACACGCGCATGGTGCTGCTGCTGCTATGCCTTGCGACGGCGGCGCTGTACGCCGGGATGCATCTGCTTCAGGGGGAAATCATCCGACGCAGGGCGCGCGGCGTTGCACAGCAGTTAGCGACGTTCTCGCTGCACATGTTTCCGCTGTCGGATATGCCCAAGCTCCTGCCGGACTGCCCGAACATGGAGACGCTGCGGTTATTGCTCTGCGGGAACTATCTGCGGAACATTCAGATTGATCCGCTGACGGCGATGGTATACCTGACTGCGCCGAACCTCCGGGCGTATGGGGCGATACAGTCGTTTATTGTGTGTCCGCACTGCGGGAGGCGCACGAGTGTGGTGGAAGGGGCTGCGCGGCAGTGCGAGCATTGCGGGATGGGGATATGAAAAAGAGCTGCTTCTGTTGTGTAGAAGCGGCTCTTTTTGTGTCTGTTGATTTGCACTTTTCAGGAATTAATACTATTTCCAGATTCACCTGCGCCATCTGGAAATAGTATAGCTTGTATTGCGGCAAGCCCTCTCCATCCGCTATGGCAGACCCCTTTAGCTGACTGAAAGGGCAGATAAACACGCGGGCCCTGCCTGATAGTGTCACCAACCCAATCGCGCGAAAGGGGCAAGGGAGGATCTCCCTTGGAACTCCCTTGTGTTACATAAAATAGTGCTTGTAGGTGTCGTAGTAAATCGTCAGGCGGCGGGAACCGGAAATTTCGCGCAGGGTATCGCGAAGAGCGGAATCCTGCAGGATGAAGCGCACAATGTCCGGGTTGTAGCGAACACCCGCATCGCGTTTGAATTCCGCCAGCACTTCGTTCGTCGTCTTGGCTTGGTGGTAGTTGCGGCCATACTGATCAGTCGCGGCATCAAGACAGTCGCAGACGGTGATGATGTCAATCATGAAGCGCTCCGGCGAGGCGGTGTTATCAAAGTCGTTCGGATAGCCGCCTTTGCCGTTGTAGAACTTGTGGTGACCGCGGGCGATATCCACATAGCGCGCCAAATCCTCGTCGATGCTCAGGTACTGCCCGCCGCGGTTCGGGTGGGAGCGGATGATGCCGAACTCCTCGTCCGTCAGCGGGCGGTGCTGCGTCTCGATAATCTCGAGCATGGAATTCTTGCCCACATCGTGCAGCAGGGCGGCGTCATGCGCAAATTGCAGGATTTCCGCGCGGTGCGCCTGCACATCCTCCGGCGACGTCACGCCGTGATACCCCACCATCAGCGTCGGTTCTTTGTCGATGATGGCGGAGAGAATCGCTTCCGCAAAGGCGGACACCATCAGCGAATGCAGGAACGCGGTGCAGTGCCGCGCGACAACGAGCCGGAAGATGTAGTCGATTTTCTCCTCCGCCGTGTCGAACAGCGCGTAGGCATTCGGGAAGAACGCCAGCTCCTCCAGTGCGTTGTTCAGCGTGTTGCTATGCCCGGTGCGCGTGTCGTAATCCGCAATGAAATTACGGATATCCTGCTGATATTCGCGGAAATAGCGTTTCTTATCCTCCATCGGCATCGTCGTTTCCACAAGGAAGGAAATCAGCGCGTCCAGACAGGTCATGTAATAGGAAATAACGTCAATTTTGCGCACGTCCACTTCACCGAACTGCTTCACCTTCGGCTTTGTCTTACGGAAGAAAGTGTGAATCTCCTTCCAGCACTCATCTGCCGTGCGGCGGCCCGTCTCGCAGTCGAACTCACACTGGCTGGTGATAATTTGGAACATGTCGGCAGTGCTTTCCTCCGGCTTATCCAGCTTTTCGTAATATTCTGCCGTTATCTGCTCAATCCGACTCATCAATTCCGGCGGCACAAAGCGGGTGTGCGCCTCCATGGTGCGGTCAAACGATTTCGCCAGCGCGTAAGCATCCGTGCGGAAGCGCTCGGTGAAAATATCCAGCAGCCTGCCTACGTCCGGCTCGCTTTCGCGCGTCGCCGCCAGCGCATCCGACGCCTGCAGTTCCTTCATTTCCTCCCATATGGCAAACGCTTCTTCCATCGTGACCGAGCCTAACACGCAGCAGCTCATCACGAGGTTCGCGTAGGCCACCACAATCGCCTGATGGACGCTGTGCTCCTTGATTGCGCCGAAATTCCGCGACAAAACCGAAATCTTGCGGTAATAGTCCCTCGCGCGTGTGCCATATGGTTCACGCAGGATGCGGGAGAATTCCAGATTTGTGTACGCCAATGTCAGATCCACATCCGTCATCGCGGCAAGGTTGTTGCTGTGCCCATAGTGTTTCTGGAGAATCTTTGCAAGTTCCATCAGGAGCGCCAAGTCATGCGTATCTGCGCGATAGAAGTCCATCATCGAAATTTGCAGCTGGTTCCATGCGTCATCGTCTAAAGCAGGTTCTTCCTTCGCGAACTCCGGCATCACGCTGCGCATCAGGGCATTCATGTGCGCATACTCCGTGCGGAAGAATTCAGCGCGCTCCCGAAGGGCGGCGCACCATGTATCCCAGTCGGACTTGATGCGCATGGCAGCTTCGAGCTGCTCCACCCGCTTGAGGACAACCTGATAATCAGCGAAAAACTTCCGGATCTGCTCACTGTTCATATCGATAACTCTTTCTTTTCGTTCATCACAGGGCGGCACAGGCACATTCGGATTTCTGAGGCAGCGTTTCCTATTATATGGCGCAATTGCGCATCTGCCATTATACTCCCAATTTCAACAGCCGTCAAGGAAACAGACTGCATTTCAGAAAACGTTATCGGAAAGTCAGGGAGATAACAAGACATAGGGCAAGAAAGTTCAAAAATTGTTCAATCGGTTACACACACTCTGTTATTTTTTCAGCAAAAGTTTCTTGACAAATGTCCGAAATCGGACTATAATCGACACTGTCCGATTTCGGACAAATTGAAAGGAGTATTGTGATGAAAGCGTTAAGCACACGTCTGTTTGCGCTGAACGAGGCATGGAAAGAAAATGCCAATATCTACCGACAGATGGCGAAACAGATGAACCTGACTGACATGGCGATGTGGGCGCTGTACACGCTGCGGGTTGAGCCGGGCGAAATGACGCAGAGCCGGATGTGCGAATTTCTGCACGAACCCAAACAGACAATCAACTCCGCGCTGAAGAAAATGGAAGCGGACGGGCTGATTACGCTGCAAAGCGGTTCAAATCGCCGCACGAAAACGATTCACCTGACGGCCGCGGGCGAAGCGCTGGCGCGTGAAACCGCAGACCGCGTTGCCGAAACCGAGCAGCAGGCGCTGGCGCAATTCAGCGAAGAGGAGGCGGATCAGTTGTTCTCCCTCTTGCGCCGCCTGAATGCGCTGATGATAGACATTTTCCCGCAGACAATGCGGAATCCAGAAGGGGAAAGTCAAGCCAAATGAGCAAGAAGCACCCGATTCAGTTATCTGACCACTTTACCTACTCTCGGCTGTTCCGCTTCGTCCTGCCGTCGATTGTCATGATGGTGTTCACGTCCATCTACGGCGTGGTGGACGGGTTGTTCGTGTCGAATTTCGCCGGAAAAACGGCGTTCGCGTCCATCAACCTGATTATGCCGTTTCTCATCATTCTGGGCGCAATGGGCTTTATGCTCGGCACAGGCGGCACGGCGCTGGTCTCCCGCGTGCTGGGCGAGGGCGACAAGGCGTGCGCGAACAAGTATTTCTCCATGATTACGCTCTTCGGCATCCTGCTGGGCGTTATCCTGACGGTGGTCGGAGTGCTGGCCATGCGCCCGATGGCGATTCTGCTGGGCGCAACAGAGGCCATGGTGGATGACTGCGTACTTTATGGGCGGATTGTCGTCTGCTTTCTTACGTCGTTCATGCTGCAGAACATGTTCCAATCATTCCTGATTGCGGCGGAGCGGCCGAAGTTCGGCTTGCTGATTACGCTCGCGGCGGGCGTGACGAACATGGTGCTGGACGCGCTGTTCGTGGGCGTATTCCGCTGGGGCATTGCGGGCGCTGCGATTGCAACCGGCATCAGCCAGACTGTCGGCGGCGTTGTGCCGCTGATGTACTTCCTGTTCAGCAAAAGCAGCCCCCTGCGTCTGCGCTGGACGAAGTTCGAAGTGCAGACGCTGCTGCGATCGTGCGCCAACGGCTCATCAGAGCTGATGAGCAACATTTCCGGCTCGCTGATTGGGATGCTGTACAACGCACAGCTGATGCGCTTTCTGGGCGAGGACGGCGTGGCGACGTATGGTGTACTGATGTATGTGCAGTTCATTTTCGTCGCGATTGACATCGGCTATTCCATCGGCTGCGCGCCCATCATCAGCTACCACTACGGCGCGCGGAATCACCCGGAGCTGAGGAACCTGCTGACGAAGGGGCTGAAAGTCATGGGCATCTTGGGCATCGTGATGACAATCGCCGCCATCTCGCTGTCTGGGACGCTGGCAAACATCTTCGTCGGCTATGACGCGACGCTCTGCGAATTGACGCGGCACGCCTTCCACCTCTTCTCCTTCGCCTTCCTGCTCGCGGGCTTCAACATCTTCCTGTCCTCCTTCTTCACGGCACTGAACAACGGCGGCGTGTCCGCGGCAATTTCTTTCCTGCGCACACTGGTGTTTCAAGCAGCGTCGGTCATCCTGCTGCCGATGGCGCTGGATGTGGACGGTCTCTGGTGGGCAGCTTCTGCGGCGGAAGCGCTGGCGTTCGTCGTGTCGATTGGCTTCCTGCTGGCCATGAAGGGGAAATACCATTATTTTGATGAAACCTAATCAGGAAAAACTTGCGTGTTCCCCTTGCAAACTGCTGTTCGCTGTGGTACGATAAGAAGCGAAAGAAACCCGGCGGCGATTGCCGATTGCATCCCCCGCCGGTATCCAGAAAGGAAGCGGTATCATGGCAGCAAAGAAGCCCGCAAAGACCGAAAAAGCCGCCCCGGTGACAGGCGCGCAGGAGGAGAAACTCAAGGCGCTGGAGCACGCGCTGGCGGATTTGGACAAGCAGTTCGGCAAGGGTGCCGTCATGAAGCTCGGTGAACATGCGGAGCAAAACGTGCAGGTCATCCCCACTGGTTGCCTGACGCTGGATGAGGCGCTGGGTGTCGGCGGCATTCCGCGCGGCCGTATTGTGGAGATTTTCGGCCCGGAATCCTCTGGTAAGACGACCGTTGCCCTGCACATTGTCGCACAGGCGCAGAAGATGGGCGGCATCGCGGCATTTGTGGACGCTGAGCACGCCCTCGACCCGGTGTACGCCAAGAATCTGGGCGTAAATATTGACGACCTGTATGTCTCTCAGCCCGACACGGGCGAACAGGCGCTGGAAATCGTCGAAGCGCTGGTTCGCTCCGGCGCGCTGGATGTCATTGTCATCGACTCTGTCGCCGCCCTCGTCCCGAAGGCGGAAATCGACGGCGAAATGGGTGATTCCTTCGTCGGTCTGCAAGCGCGTCTGATGAGCCAGGCGCTGCGCAAGCTGGCGGGCATCATCAACAAAACCGGCTGCGTCGCGGTGTTCATCAACCAGCTGCGCGAGAAAGTCGGCGTGATGTACGGCAACCCCGAAACAACCCCCGGCGGTCGTGCGCTGAAGTTCTACGCCTCCGTGCGTCTGGACGTGCGCCGCGGCGAACAGCTCAAAAACGGCAGCGAAGTCGTCGGCAACCACACGAAGGTCAAGGTTGTCAAGAACAAGGTTGCTCCGCCGTTCCGCGTGGCAGAGTTCGACATTGTGTACGGCGAAGGCATCAGCCGCGAAGGCACGCTGCTTGATATGGCTGTCGAGCGCGACATCATCCACAAGAGCGGCGCGTGGTTCAGCTACAAGGACCAGCGCATTGGTCAGGGCCGCGAAAACACGCGCCTGTACCTGCGCGACCATCCCGAAATCACGGACGAAATCGACGCGATTATTCGTCAGGAGATTTTTGCGGATAAGCCCGCAAAGCCGATTGCGCCCGAAGAAGATCCCGGCGAGCTTCCGGATGAGGACGAGGACGACCTTGCCCTGCTGGAAGCAGACCTCGGCGATGATGCCGGTGTCGCCCCGCTGGAAGAAGAATAATCCACAGGTTATCAAACTTGTCCACCCTTGCGTCTGCGGGGGTGGATTTTTTGTGGCAGTGCGCTTTTCCCTGCAGCAAAAAAGACCAGCAGTAGGAAACGAATTGCTCCCTATGCTGGTCGGTCGCGCCCATCTGGCGCGACACTGTTGAGTTGAGGAAAAGAGAAAGTTGGGGGCGCGTCTGCGGACGCGCAAAGTTACTGGCAGGGACGCTTCGCTGCCTGCGCCTTTGTTGGCGGCTTCCTTGGGATTGGTCGAACGAAGAACAGTTGGGGCGTTGCCCCAAACCCCACAAGGGACGCTGTCCCTTGACCCTGCAAGGGGGATCCCCCCTTGACCCCTCCGCGCGATTGAGTTGGCGGCTTCTTCATGCTTTATCCGCGTGTTTATCCACGTGTTTATTCGCTTTTGTCCTCTTTCCCTTACAGGTGAAACACAAATTTCTCCTCATATCGCTGGAAAATGACCAGCCCAATCATCAGCATTCCGAAAGCGCCTGCCCCGCACGCCAGCAACCGCTCCGGCGTCGGCGGGATTCCCGCAATCACGATTTGCCGCAAAAAATCAATCAGCTGATACATCGGGTTCAAATGGAAAATCCCCCGAAGCCCCTCCGGCCAGATTGTATCCGGATAAAAAATCGGCGTCGCATACGTCCACAAGAGCGAAATCACGCTCCACAGGAATCGCGTATCGCGGAAGAAAACGTTCAGCGTCGCCATCACCAGCGTCACGCCCAGCGCAAACAGAAACAAAAGCGCAATCATCAGCGGCAGCAGCAGCAGCGCGGGCGACACCCGCACCCCCGTCAGCAGCATCAGCAGAAGCAGCGGCAGCAGCGAAATCAGGAAGTTGATAAGGCTTGACAGCGCGCGGCTGAACGGGAAAATCAGCTTCGGAATCGCGACCTTTGTGATGAGCGACGCGTTCATGACAATCGCGTCCATGCCCAGCGTGACGCACTCGGTGAAGAAGCTGAAAACGATGATACCCGAAATCAGGTACACCGGGAAGTGGTCGATAGCGGAGCGGAAGAGCGTGGAGAACACAAGGTACTGCACGAGCATCGTCAGCAGCGGATTGAGGAAACTCCAGAGGACGCCGAGGATACTCTGCCGATACTTTGTATTAAAATTGCGGCGGACAAGCTGCTCAATGAGGAAGCCGTAGCGGCGGACGTCGGCTTGCAGGCGCAGCAGATGGTTCTGCCGTCCGGCGGCGGCGCAGCGTGCGGTGAACAGGCTTTCCCAGGCGCAGAACAGCACCAGAACCGCCGCGAAAATCCCGTAGTACAGCATCGCGCAGGAAGGGCGCGTGCCGGACAGGCGGATGCACAGCTGATTGCCGCCGCTCATGCCCAGAGCAGGGAGCGTGTTGCCGGAAAAGGTAAGCACAAGTTTGTCCGCATCCACGGGTTCAAACGAGAAGGTCAAATTTTCGCGGATGATACTGTCGGTCAGCAGGACAGTCTGCGTGAAAATCGGTAACCCCTGCCGTGTCAGGATCAGCGTCGCTGTGCCGCCGGATTCACTGCTCAGCGCCGTAACGGGCAGGCCGATTTCGCAGATGCCGCCATCCGGCAGGGGCAGCGTGAATGATTCGCCGTCCGTCAGCGGATGCAGATGCGTCTGCGCCGCCGCGTCGATGGTGAACGCACGCGTCTGCCACGTCGGGGTGAACAAAGCACCATACAGCGCCAGCACCAGCGCAATCACCAGCGTCACCCAAAGCCCTTTTTTCAGCACAGCGGAATCGCCGAAAATCGGCGGTTTGCACTTCGTCACGGCGTTCCCTCCTGTCGGTCAAGGTCAATGAACATGCTGCCGTCCGGGCGGAACAGCGGCGAATAGTAGCGCTCCGGCGGGTGCGCGCCCCACGCTTGGCGGAAGCGGCGCAAATCCCCCTTCGGCGCGCCCTGCGTCAGGCACGGCGGCAGCAGCGAAAGCCGCGTATCCATTGCCATCCGCGCATACGGCGTGTAGACGTTGAGCAGCCCGATTTGCTGGCATTTCAGCCCCAAATCCGCGCCGCGAAGGTCACTCTGGTACGCCGAAAATCCGCCGACGGACAGGAACACGTCACGCCGAATCATCAGCAGTGCGCTGGATACGCCCGTCACGTTGCGGACGATGCGGTCAGTGAGCATGTACGGCCGCCCATAGCGCCACTGCCCCGCCTGATGGCTGACCGCGCCGCCGGGAACGTCCACCGCATATCCGGCGTGACGGAAGCAATCACGGTCATCCAGCAGCGCCGAGCCGACGCAGCCAACGTCCGCGCGCTGGGCGTACTGCATGAGTTCGCTGACCCAATCGGTATCCAGCGGGCGCAGTCCGGCGCGCAGAAACAGCACCGCGTCGCAGTCCGTCCGGCGGACGAGGTCATTGACGGCTGACAAATCGCGGACGCGGATGCACGGCATCGGCAGCTTCGGCGCATCGCCCTCGCCCCAGAGGACGCAGACGATGCGCATCTGCCGCGTTTTCCACCGAATGCGGACGCACAGCTCTTCCACCGTCACGTCGGCATCCATGTGCAGGCGGCGGAGCTGATCCGCCACGGCGCGTGCGGCGGCATCCGCACAGGTCTGCGCTTTTTGATGGCTGAACGAGGTGTCCAGCATCCGCCAATGGTAGAGAATACGCGGAATGTGGGTGATTTTCGCCGCGTTTTCGGACAGTCGAAGCGCCAAATCATGGTCTTGCGAGCCATCGAAGCCGGGGCGAAGTCCGCCGACCGCGTTCATCAGTGCCCGTGACGCTGCCGTGATGTGGCAGATATAATTGCCGGAACGCAGCGAATCCGGCGCGAAATCAGGCTTCAAGTGCGGTTCAAAGAAGTGCATGCCATCGGCGGACACCTTGTCCTCATCGGTATAAACGAAGTCCGCACCGTCCTGCGCCGCTTCGAGGATGCAGCGAACCGCATCCGGCGCGAGCAAATCATCGTGGTCGCAGAGCGCGACAAATTTCCCCGTCGCCATCGTCAGCGCGGCGTTTGTGTTGCCCGCAATGCCGCGATTCTCCACGCCGAACGTCACACGGAAGCGATTGTCCTCCTGCGTCAGCGCTTGCAGCAGTTCACGCGTGTCCGCGCGGGTACTTGCGCCGTCATAGAAACAGGCTTCCCACGCGCCACACGACTGATGCAGCAGCGAATCCGCCAGCGCGCGCAGCAGCTCCGGCGGCGTATTATAGGTCGGAATAAGGAAAGACAAGCGCATAGTCGGGGTGAAGGGGGCTGAAAGGGGCGCTTCATGGCGGCGGATGAAGGCTTGGTAGCCGTCTTCCTCTGCTTGACGCAGGGCGGTTTCCGTCTGGAGGAAGGGGCGCTGGCGATGGAGCGCGATGCGGAACCGAATAGCTTCGGGGATGCAGCGGAAGCCTTCGCGATGAATGCGCCGGATGACGCGCAGGGGGAAGAGCATGACGGAAACCTCCTTTCGCGGATGATTGGCTTTATTATAGCATAAGGGGGAGAACGATGGAAGGGAAAGGGGGATAAAAAGGGATAAACATGCGGGCAAAGTAAGGCAAAGCGCGCAGCTCAATCGCGCGGAGTCAATACGGAGGGACCTCATCCGTTTTATTTTTCCAGCCTTGACGTTTCGCGCTGCTGGGAAAAAATAATTTGCCACCCAAAAAGCGCGACGCATATCCATCATGCGCCGCGCTTTTGGGTGCGATACTATTATGTTCCAAGATGCGAATGGTATGTTATTCCGCTGCCACAGCCGCGTCCGCTTCCACGGTCACGCTCTGCTCCTGCTGTTCCTTCTCCGCAATCAGGTCTTCGATGCTTTCCTTCGTGCGCATCAGGTCTTCCACGGACATCGTCTCAAAGCCCGCAGTGGGCGTCTTGACCTTCACGCCGTGGCTGCGCAGGAAGTTATCCACCTTCTCCTCGTTGTGCTTGTAAGCGTAGAAACCAACCGCGCTCACGCCCACACCAATCAGAATGCCCTTGACCATCGGGCTCATGTTCAGGTTCAACATATGTTTGTCCTCCTTATTTTTTGCGAGTATCTATCGTTCAGGTCGTTTGACCGGACGAGCGAATGAAGTTACCCCTTGTGCGCTAAGACTTCCACGCTCCGGCGGAAGATGCTTCCGGCAAAGGCGCTGCCGTCCTCATTGCCCACGACGGGGGTGAGCGTCGTGGTGTGTTCGCCGTTCCGAACCAGATACACCTGTTCCCGCGGGCCGCGCGGCAGCAGGTGGCGGCTGAACGTGACAATCCACGCCAGCAGACTCGCCTGAAAGCCGTTGGGCTTGCCAATGGCGTTAATCAGGTAGACGACGGACATCACTTCCGGGTCGAAACTGCCGCGTGTGTGCAGTTCCTGATAGGCGTGCTCAACCACGGCGGTCAGCGTCGCCCCGGCGGACAGCCAGCGCGTGTAGCGTGTGAGCGTCGAACCCGCGAGGGTCATCATGCCGTCAAGGACAATGCAGCCAAGCGCCAGATAGCCGCTGGGCGCCATCGAGAAGCCTTCTTCCTCCGAGTGCTTGACATGCAGCACCGCCGTCTGCTGCAAGCGGGCGTACAGCGCACCGATGCGCACGAGCAGGTCACTTTCAGAAATAACCGCCTTGTCGTAGCAGCACAGCATCGTCTGAATGCGCGGATTATACCGGCAGCTTTGCAGCCCCGGAATGCTCAGGAAAATCGCTTCGCCTTCAATCGGCTTTTCCAATTGCAGGCGAAGTCTGCCGGGCAGGGCGCTGAGCACCGTCAAATGCACCGCGCCCACGTTGTCATCACGCATTCATCATCCCTCCATCGGCGGAAACACCATCAGCCGCAGCGAGTTCGCCACAACGAGAATGGTGGACATGTTGTGCATCAGCGCGCTCGCCAGCACAGAGATGCCGCTTGCCGCGCCGAGAATCAGCCCGACGGTATTGATGCCGATGACCATTGCGAAGTTCTGCTGCACAATGCGCATTGTCGCGCGCGCCAGGCGGCGCAGTTCGGGAATCATCATCGGATCATCGCGGTTGATAACCACGTCGCTGGTTTCCATGGCAATATCGGTGGACTTGCTGCCCAGCGAGATACCGACATCCGCATACGCCAGCGCGGGCGCATCGTTGATGCCGTCGCCGACCATGACGACGCCGTTGCCCTGCGTTTGCAGCTTCAAGACAGCCTCCGCTTTCTGTTCGGGCAGCAGCTGCGCCTGATAGCCGTCCACGCCGACCATTTCCGCAACAGCCTGCGCCTGTGCCGCCATATCGCCCGTCAGCAGCTCAATGTCGCCCACGCCGTCGTAGCGCAGGGCGTTGATGGCGCGGCGGACGTTCGCGCGCGGGTTATCCATGGCGTACAGCACCGCAACAATCTTGTCGCCCACGCCGATGTAGTTCGGAATTGCGCCGTTCGCATCGGGAATCGCAATGTCCGCGCGGACGCCGTTTTCCTTCATGTACTTGAGGTTGCCGACGCGGATGCACTTGCCGTCAACTTCCGTCCGGCTGCCGCGGGAAACTTCGGTCACAATTTCGCCGTGCGTGGGAATTTTCGCCCCGTGCGCGCGCCCGTAGGTCAGAATCGCGCTTGCCAGCGGATGCGTGCTGGTTTCCTCCGCCGCCATTGCCAGCGAAAGCACTTCCGTCTCATCCATCGTGTCGGTCAGCATCGTCATGCCCGTCACGCGCGGACGGCCCTCGGTAATCGTGCCGGTCTTATCCAGCAAGACGGTGTTCGCGCTGCTCATCTGCTCGATGTACGCGCCGCCTTTAATCAGCACGCCGCGCTTGACCGCCGTGTTAATCGCGGCAGAGAACGCCGTCGCGGTCGAAAGCTTGATGCCGCAGGAATAGTCAATAACAAGCATCTTCAGCGCCTTCTGCGGATTGCGCGTCACGAGCCAAACCGCCGCGCACAGCAGGAAGTTCAGCGGCACGAGGTAGTTGGAGAACTTATCGGCATAGCGCTGGATGGGCGCTTTCTTGAGTTCGCTCTGCTCCACCATGCCGACGATGCGCGAGACAACCGTCTGGTCGCCGACGCGCTGCGCCTGAATCTGCATATTGCCGTTCTTGACGACCGTGCCCGCAAAGACCTCCGCGTCCTTGCGCTTTTCCGCCGGGACGAATTCGCCCGTGATGGCGCTCTGGTCAACAACCGCGCTGCCGGACACCACCGTGCCATCCACCGCGATTTTCTCGCCCGTGTGCACCTCGATGGTGTCGCCCGCTTCGAGTTTACCAATCGGCGTTTTCTCCAGCCGACCGTCCGAGAGCACCTTCCAGACCTCGCCGTCTTCCACCGACAGCATCTGCTTGATGGACGACCGCGTGCGCTCGATGGTATAGGACGTCATCAGCTCCGCGAGGTCAGAGAGGGCAAGAATCATCAGCGCGGAATGCGGCGTACCGAGCAGCAGACTTGCGACAATCGACGTAACCGTCAGGAAATCGGCGTTCGGGCGCATATCGCGGCGCAGACCCGCCGCCGCGCTCCGTGCCATCGGCATCGTCAGTCCCAGACTGGTCAGCGCTTCCAGCGACGTGAAGCTTGCCAATGCACCGCCGAGCAGGCTGCCAGGCAGAATCGTGTGACCGAGCACCACTGCGCCCGCATTGAGCGCCAGCCGCTTTGTCAGCTGCTTTGTCGTCATGGACACTTCCGGCTCTTCCGGCTTGCTGCCTGCCTGACGATTGCGGTAGGCGTTCATGGCATAGCGTGCCATCGTCACGTCCACGCCCTCACAGAGAATCGACGTATCCGTCGCGGTCGGATCGAAGCGCAGGAGGATGCCGCAGGTAATCGGCGTCACCTGCACGCACTGCACACCCGGCAGGTTGGCAAGCATCTGGGCAATTTCTTCCTTCTCGTCATTCAGGAAGTTCAGCCCTTCTACTCTGAGCCGCAGCCGCCCGCGAAGGCTATGCGCCACCTGACTCTTCATCCAGTTTTTCTGTGTTTCCCGATTGAACATGTTATCCCTTCTTTGATTTGGCAATTCAGATTCAATGATTCATGCTTTTTCGCGTCGATTGCGCAAACCCTTGCCGTGAAAAGGCTCAACTAACAGGAGTGTGCACCGAGGGTTTCCAAAGGGCGATCGCGGACTTCGTCCGTTTCCATTGCCCTTTTGTCGCCTCCGCAGAGGCGAACCCCCTGCTTTCGGAAAAGACCAGCTATGGTCGGAATTCAAGCAATCCGGTCGCGCCCATCTGGCGCGACACAGCATAGGTGTTGGAAAGAGCAGCTTGGGGGGCGCTTCTGAGGAAGCGCGAAGTTACTGGCAGGGACGCTTCGCTGCCTGCGCTTTTGTTGAGCGCGTTTGGCATACTATTCGCCCGTGGAACTGTTGGGGCGTTGCCCCAAACCCCACAAGGGACGCTGTCCCTTGACCCTGCGAAGGGGCAAAGCCCCTCTCGACACCCATTGACTGGCGCCCGGCTTGGGCGCTTTTCCCTTACAAGTCTTTGCCGTTACTTTTTTGTCTGTCCCAGCCGCAAGGCGAGGCGGCGGCGTGCCATCGTCGCCAGTTCTTCCTCCCCCACATCGCTCTTCGTCCAGTCAACCTCCTGCGCCAATTCCAGCCCCGTATCCACTGCTGTCGCAATCCACCGCAGGATTTCCTCCCGATTGGTCATGTTCGCGTCATACGTCACCAGCGCCGTGCCAATCCGCGGATTTACCTGCGCGCCCCGCACCCCCGGCAGCATCGTCATCACGTCCTGCACATAATGCAGATACGGCAGCGCTTCCTTCGGCAGCATCTGATATCCCTTGAAGCTCAAGCGCAAGCGCCCCGGCAGGTCACTTGTCACAGTGGGCTTCAGGTAGTGGCGAATCAGCGCCGTTTCAATTCGTCCCACTGTCGTTTCGCCTCCAGATGCTGGCTGCCCACCAGAGCAGCGTCATCGCGCCCGGAACAGCCGCGCCGCTAACCGCAAGGCTTTTCACGCCCGCGAACGTCAGCGCGCATCCCGCCAGCGTCCGCACATCAAGCAGACCGTTCGTCGCCTCCAGCAAACCGTGGTTGATTGCCGCCATCAGCGTATTCAACCCGCTTTGAATTCGGCTGACCGGCTCTTTCTGCAGTGCGTCGGTCAGTCCCATCAGCTTCAGCACCGCGCCCTGCACCACGGCGGCTTCGACCTTCGTCTCGTCGTAGCGAATGAGAGCGGTAGACAGGCGGAAGTTGAGCGCCACTTCATGCACCACGCCGGTTGCTTCCAGCTGCCGCTTCATTTCCTCTGCGGCTTCGTGGTTGGCGGATACGGCGGGCAGATAGAGCCGCATCCGTCCCGGCAGACTTGCGCGGACTTCCGCAATGCCCCGGAAGGACGGCAGACGCATCAGGTTGTGGTTCTGCGTCGGCTTCTTGACCGAGAGCGCAGCGCCGCCCAGCGCGAGCGCTGCCAGCAGGGTTGTATTCATTCGGATGACCTCCCCTGTGAATAAAAACATTACCTATTGATAGATCCAATTTATTGGGATACCGCAAAGGGTCGAAGAACACGGCATTCTTCAACCGCTCACAGTGTAGCACAGGTGAAAAAGCGTGTCAAGATAGCTGCAAAAATACTTCTTTTGTTGCTGACGCTGATAAGAAATCGCCCATTTGCATCCATTTTGTTCCCAGCTTCTCACTCCCAATTAAAAAGCGCCGCTCCTGTTTCCAGAAGCGGCATCGGGATTACCCTTGTCCGTCGTCAATCGTGGCCTTCCAAGTGAATTCCGGCTGGTCATTGGCGGGAATATCATAGTGCTCACCGCCCTCAATGTCGTAGCCATTGATGCGCATGACCACCTGCCCCACGCCGTAGGGCTTGATGTACTCGCGCCCGAAGGAGAACTGCCCGTGGCGGGTCGCTTCACCGGGGGCAAGGGTGAAGTTGTAAGTGCCCTTGAAGGAGAAGGAACGCCCGTCGGTGTTGCAGACCAGCGGTTCGCCGAAGGCATTGTAAAGGTAAATCGTGTAGTAGAATTTGGTGATGGTCAGGTTGCTGGCGTTGTAAACAACAATCTTCGCCGCGTTGTTTTCCGCCCACAGATTCGTGATGCGCAGCGCATCCTTTCTGCTGCCAACGTTGATGGTGTAGGTGACGACATAACTGCCGTCATCCGTCGTACCGATGATGGTCGTCGTGCCCCATGCACGGCCCGTCACCTTCGGATTCAGCCCGTTGCCCGATACCGTCGCAATGCGCTCATCCTGGCTTGTCCATTGCATCTTCTTGTTGTCGGCGTTCGCGGGTTCCAGAATAGCGGTGTTCGTGGTGTACTTGTTCAGCCCCACGTTCTGCGAGGTGTACTTCATCATCACGCCCGTGACCGGCTGCGTCACCGTCACGCGGATGGTCGCCTTCTTGCCGCTGCCGTCGTTCGCGGTCGCGTAGACGTAGCATTCACCGCGCTTGAGACCGGTCACGATGCCGTCATCCGACACCGACACAACATCCGGCTTGTTCGTCGAGAAGCTGACGGACGAATCCGTCGCATCCTGCGGCTTCACCGTCCAGCTGAGGGCAATGCTGCGCCCCACCGCCACGGACGGTTTCTTCTCGTTGAAGGTGATGGACGTCACCGGCGCATACACCGTCACGTCGATTTGCGCATAGATCTCCGGGAACGTCTTGCTCTGGCAGGTGATGGTGCAGCTGCCCGCGCGTACGCCCTTGACGTAGCCGTTCGCGCTCACCGTCGCGACGCTCGCGTCCGACGTAGACCACACAACCGCCTTGTCACTTGTCGTGTTCGGCAGCACGGTCGCCTTCAGCGTAACGCCGCCGCCCACGCGAATATTGCCGCTTAAGCCGCTCAGGGTGATGCTTTCCGGCTGCTGCTTGACGGTCACGTTCACGCTTGCGCGCTGACCGCCGCCATCCGCCGCCGTCGCGCGAATGGTCGCCTGTCCGCGCCCAACGCCCGTCACCACGCCGTATTCATCCACAACGGCGACTTTCTCGTTCGTGCTCTCCCACTTCACGCCCGTGATGGACGCATCCGCCGGCTTCACCGTCGCGGTCAGCTGCGCCGTTGTGCCGATGAAGAGCGTCTTGGTGTCCGCCGTCACGGTCACGCCCGTTACCGGGGTGATGACGATGACGCGGTAATCCACACTGACTTCCGGGTTCGATTCGCTCGCCACGGTCACGATGCACTCGCCCGCGCCGCGCGCCGTCAGCGTTGATCCGCTCACACGCACCACGTCCGTATCCGACGAAGCGACGGTATAACGGCGGTTGTTCGCGTCATTGGGGGACAGCGTCGCCCGAATCGCCACCTGTTTGCCTTTGCGCAGCAGCAGCACGCGGCCGCCCGCGCCGCCCGTCAGGTGACTGATGAGCGGATCTGCCGCATCATAGAGCGTGAGACTCGTTTCGTTCACCGCAATGTCCGTCACGGCGCGCGCCACCGTCACGTTGACAGACGCTTTCCACGTCCGCTTCTCGGTTTTGAGCGTCGCGGTAATCGTCGCCTGCCCTTTCGTCAGCCCCGTTACCACACCGTTTTCATCCACCGTCGCGATGTTCTCGCGCCCGCTGACAAATGTCAATTCGCCGTCCGCCGCGCAATTGCCCTGCCGGATGAGCGACAATTCCAGCGTATTGCCTTCAAAGACGGTCAAATTTGTTTTTTCAAACTGAAAACGGTCGGCTTCCGCCATCGCCGTCACGCCGCACAGCAGCGATACGCACAGGACGGTCAGCATCACAATTTTCCAGAAATTCTTCATAAGGAAGTTTCCTCCTTCCATCGGCTTTCCAATCATACAACGAATGAAGCGCCGCTCTCATTCCTGATTCACAAAATTATTTTTGCTGATTTTGATGGTCAGCCGATGATGCCTGCCCGCTTCCGCCGTCAGCGCAATCCGCCAGAGCGACCCATGCCAGTTTTTCGCCATTCGCGCGTCGGTGACGGGAATTTCTTCCACCACCGCCGCCAGCATGGGACTGATTTCCATCCGTGCGTGCGCAAATTCAATCCCGTCCGGGCGGATTTCCGGCTTCTCCCGCGCCAGCATGGTGAACGTGACGGCTTCCGGCGCTTGCAGGGTGATTTCGTCCGCAATTTGAACCCCATCCGGCGTGACCAATGCGCCGCGAATCGCCGACAGCACGCCCGCTTCCGCCGGATACGCGCCCGCCATGTCCAGCGACGCGCCGTCCGGCAAAGCACTGAAGTTCCGCGCGGCGTACTCCGCCCCGGCGCACTGCTCGAATCCGCCAATCAGCGGCACATTGTGGTACATGCTCCGGCAGTTCCAGAGCGTGTAGCGCGCATCGGAGAAAGTTTTCGCGGTATAAACCATGTTGCCCGCATCCACCAGCAGCGGATGCCCATCCACATACACCATCAGCGACCCGACGTCGTTGTGATTGTGGCTTTCGCCGTTGTGTCCGCCCTTGATGCACAGTGTCCACCCATTCCGGCGGATGATGCGCACCTGCAAGTCCGGCAGCAGCGTGTCCTGCGTGTCCGCTGCCGGCTGACCTGCGCCGACCGGATGGAACAGACGCTGCAAAAGGCGCGAAAAGTGCGGCACGTCGCCGATGCAGTCCGTCGGCTGACCGCGCAGGTTCTGCCCCATCGCCGTCAGCGCCGCATCGCGAAGCAGTTCGCCCGCGCGCTGCAATCGCTCGCCATACATCACCGGGCGCGCGTCACAGTCCGCGAAGTTCGCGAAATAGCCGTTCCCCAGCGACATCAGCAGCGGGAAGCGCAGCATGTTCCGCAATTTCGGCTCGTCCCAGCAGGTTAGTCCGGCTTCCGCCATCAGTTCAAGGCAGTCCAGCAGGCTGCCCGCCGCCATGTTCCAGTACGCCGCGCCCTCGTCGCAGCCGCCGTCCGCCGGAATGCAGCGCAGATACGCATCGAGCATCCCGCAGGCGCGGCGGTACACAGGCAGCGGATCGTCCAGCAGGCACCGCGCTGAGAACATCACGTTTGACACAATCCACGGCGTCCAGTTGCACAAATCCTTGCGTGTGAACCCCATCCAGCAGTCAGTATTGCGGTGCAGGAACGGGTCAATCGCGCGGCGCTGAATTTCCGCCGTCACCCGCTGGCGCAGGGAGCTGTCAAGCCAATCGCCCAGCAGCGTCAGCGTAAAGGACAGCACCATGGCAGTCTGCGCGGCGAACAAGTCCAGTATCGGCTCGCCGCTGATAGGAAACGGGTGCGCCGCCGTCAGGTTCGCATGGGCGCTGATCGCCCACGTCGTTTCCTCGCAGATGCACCACAAGCCATCCTCCACCGGGGACAAATCCGCCGATTCTCCGTGCAGGCACACGTCTAATACCGCCGCGATGAGCTTCCGCCGACGCGCGAAATACGGCGTTTCGCACTGTGCGCGGCTGCCCGTGCGGACGAATGCGGCGTAGTCGCTCAGCAGCAGCATCGGGTAGGGCGTACCGCGCCACTTGGCAATGAACGTTTCCATGTCCATGCGGTCGTCGGCGGGCAGCGCTTCCCATGCTGCGCGGTTCTGCGCCGGAGGGAAAAGCGTTCCCTGCGGGCGCTTCGTCAGCAATTCCATTCTTTCGGCGAGCATCATGTCACCTCCGGGAAATTACGCAAACCATGGGCGGAATTTCTTCGCAATCGCCGCGATAATCGGGCCGAGGAAGAAGCCCGTAACAATCGACACCACCCCGACCGTGCTGCCCAGCAGCCAGCCGATGGCAATCGCAGACAGGTCGTAAATCATGCGGATCACGGCATAGGGAATCTTCTTGACGTACTTCGAGACAATCTGCGGAATCGCGTCATACGGCCCACTGCCAAGCTCCACCACCATATAGAACGCCACGGCGACCATGAACACGCCCAGCGTCGGCACAAGCCAGCAGATGCGCTCCGTCATGCCCATTGCGCCGCGATTGAGGATGTTCATGCTGCTAAAGATAACATCGAACAAGTCCTTCGAGTAACCTACAAGCACCATGTTTGCAATCGACCCCAGGCCGATGAACTCCCACTGCCGCATCGCCATCACGACGATGAGCAGCGCGCCGTAGAAGAGCATCTGGTAGGTGCCAAGGAGCATGTGCAGCTTATTGGCAACGCCCAGATTCAGCACGGACGCGGGGTCTGTGCCGAACTGAATGCGGTCAAACACCGACACGCACGCGCCCATAATCGTCACGCTGAGAATCAGCACAACAATCCGGCGCGCCATGTGCGGCTGGCAGAACAGGTGGCGGATGATTTTCTGCATCAAGGGAAAAACCTCCTTCGTGTTGCGGGAATTTCTGCCCTTATCATATCATAATTTTTCCCTAAAAGGAAGTGTTACATTTCGCAAATTGACATCCGCGCGCAAATGCGGTATGATGAAGACACGAAACTGCTTTTAACGGAGGTGCATGACCATGCGGCGCATGACGCGGCTGCTTTGCCTGATGCTTCTTTTTTCCCTGATAACCTTCTCCTGCCCGCTGGCGGAAGAAACGGACGCCCCGACCGGCACGCCCGCGCCCACGCCGATGCTGACCGCCGTGCCGGAAAGCGCACTTGCGCCCTTCAACGTGGTTTTGCCGGAGGACGCGCATGTGGAGATGGCGGAGGGGCGCATCACGCTTGTGCGGGGAGATTCGCGCGTGGTGGCGATGGTGATTTCCCGCGTGCCGGATGAAGACCCGGCGGCGGCGCTGCCCGTCCTGATGCAGGATTTCGACCCCAAGACCAGCGAGACGATGGATTTTGACGCCCAGCCCGGCTTCTGCATTCTCGGCGGCGTGGTGAACGACGCCTTTGGCGACGGCGAGGACAAGATTACGCTGATGGTGCTGGCGGATTCCGGCGAACTGCTGATTCTATCGGGGTATAATCTGGCGCGGGATCATCACGCGCTGTACTTGTTCCTGATGGAGCTGCTGGAGAATGTGAGCATGGATGGGGCGGCGGTGTATGTCGCGGAGGATGCGGCAGCAACGGCGTCACCGGAGGTGTAAAGTAAGGAGGGACTTTGTTGAACCTTCACTCAGAAAACGAGCCTTTGCAGGCTGATGAACCATTATGTGTTTTCGCTGTTACAAAGAAAACGCCCTATGTCATCACGGCTGAAGAAAGCAAAGCGATTTTCAGCAAGGCACCAGATAGGCAAGCACAGCGGGCAATGGAAGATTCTGCATGTTTTTTAGAAAACACCTGCTTGAAAAAAGGTGCTGCTTTTAGAAAGTAATTTTTGCTCTCATACGCAGGGATTTCGCCTCTGCGGAGGCGACCAAAGGGCTTTCCGATCGCCCTTTGGAAACCTTCGGGCTGCACACTCCCATACTTGACTTTTAGCGTAAGGCTTTTAGTTTGTGTGCCTTTCGTTCTCCCCTGTAACGATAAAAACCAAGTAACATGGGAGGCGACTGCGAAGGGGTCAAGGGGGCGACCGCAGACATTCGTCTGTTTCCATTGCCCCCTTGTCGCGTCCGCAGACGCGAAACCCTCTGCACAGCATCGAATTGCATGTAGAAATAACAATATTGCACATTACGCAAACAGCCCTCTGACGCAAGCATCCTGCGCCAGAGGGCTGTTGTTATTTACTGATGCACAACCACGGTATACGGCTTCGTGGAGTCGGTTTCGACCTGCGCCTGACCGTCCTTCATCGTCACGGTGAAGGTCGCGGCGACGTTGCCCTTCGTGTCGGGGATTTCAACCGTCTCGCTCTCGCCGTCCGCCAGCTGGTAGACGTGCAGCTCCACGCCGTCCAGATAGTCGTAATCCGGGCGGTCGTCATGCGCGCCAAGCGGCAGCACCGTGCCGGGACGCACCATCAGCGGCAGGGACATGAAGTCGTGAATCTCCGTCTGCCAGTGTCCGCCCTCGACCTTGCCGCCGTCCAGCAGGGACGTCCACGTTCCGTCGGGCAGATAATACTGCACCTCGCCGTCCTTGCGGAAAATCGGCGCAACGAGCAGCGAATCGCCCAGCATGTACTGGCGGTCGAGCATATCGCACGCCGGGTCATCCGGGAACTCCAGCATCATCGGGCGCATCATCGGCACGCCGTGTTCGTGCGCCTCCACCGCCTTGCCGTACAGGTAGGGCATCAGGCGGCACTTGAGCTTGGTGAACTTGCGGCAGACATCCACGCTCTCCTCGTCAAACAGCCACGGCACGCGGTAGCTGGTCGAGCCGTGCAGGCGGCTGTGGGAGGACAAGAGGCCAAACTGCACCCAGCGCTTGTAAACATCCGCCGGCGCGGTGGACTCAAAGCCGGAAATATCGTGGCTCCAGTAGCCGAAGCCGCTGTGGCTCATGGACAGACCCGCGCGCAGCGTTTCCGCCATCGAGATGTAGGTCGCGGAGTTATCGCCGCCCCAGTGCACCGGGAACTGCTGACCGCCGACCGTCGCGCTGCGGGCGAACAGAATCGCTTCGCCCTCGCCCTTGCGATCCTTCACAACGTCAAAGACGACCTTGTTGTACAGGTGGGTGTAATAGTTGTGCATATAGACCGGGTCGCTGCCGTCGAACCACCGGATGTCACGCACCGGGATGCGCTCGCCGAAGTCGGTCTTGAAGCAGTCCACGCCCATGTCCATGAGCTTGTAAAGGTACGAAGCGTACCACTTGCAGGCATCCGGATTGGTGAAATCGACAATCGCCATGCCTGCCTGCCACATATCGGTCTGGAAGAGGCTGCCGTCGGTCTTTTTCAGCAGGTAGCCATGCTCCATGCCTTCCTTGAACAGCGGCGACGCCTGACCGATGTACGGGTTAATCCAGCAGCAGATGTGCAGCCCCTTCTCGTGGTAACGCTTGAGCATCCCCACCGGGTCGGGGAACGTGTCATGATCCCACTCGAAGTCGCACCAGTTGAAGCCCTTCATCCAGTAGCAGTCGAAGTGGAACACGGACAGCGGAATGTCGCGCTCCGCCATGCCGTTGATGAAGGAGGAAGTCGTCTGTTCGTCGTAATTCGTGGTGAAAGAGGTGGACAGCCACAGACCGAACGACCACGCGGGCACAAGCGCCGGGCGACCCGTCAGCGCGGTGTACAGGTCGAGCGTGTCCTTCGGCGTGCCGCCGTAAATCACGTCGTAGACCATCGTTTCGCCCTCGTGCGAGAACTGGACGCGCTCCACCTTTTCCGTCGCGACTTCAAAGGACACGTCGCTTGCGTTCTCCACCAGCACGCCGTAGCCGCGGTTGGTCATGTAGAACGGAATGTTCTTGTATGCCAGCTCCGACGCCGTGCCGCCATCCGCGTTCCACATATCAACCGTCTGACCGTTCTTGACGTACGCGCCGAAGCGTTCGCCAAGACCGTAAACACATTCGCCCACGTCCAGCTGGAGGCTCTCGGACATGTAGGACGTGCCGTGCGGCAGAAGCGAGCAGGGCGTGCCGTCCTTCTTCAGCGCACGACCCATGCCGCGCCAACCGGACGTCGTCAGGATGCGGTCGCCGACCATATAGTCCACCGCCCAATTGCCGCCCTTGCTCACGCGCGCAGTCAGGTCGCCGGAGGTGAAGTAGGCGTAGTCGTCATCCTCGCGGATTTCGGGCGTCACATCCTCTTCATACGTCGTGAACTTGGGGTCTTTGCGCGGCGTTCCGGCAAAGTGCGTCACCTGCACGCGGATGATGTTCTTGCGCGGCGCGGTGAACACAATGTCGAGCGAGCCGCCGTCAAGAATATCGCCGCGGTGGCGAATCGGGCGGCAGGCGCTGATGATGTGCAGCTCCTTGTCGTTCTTGATGACGCGAACGGTCTGCGTGGCGTAGGACATCACATAGTCCTGCCGGATGACCCAGTAACCTTGCGTAAAACGCATGTTGATGCTCTCCTTTATGATAAATATTGATGGCTTTTTCATGCGCACAGGGCGCGGAAACCGCCTTCTTTAGTCCGTGATGATTTTCACCACAACCGGCATGTCGCTGCGGTAAGTCCCCAAGTCCACATGCAGGGCTTCGCCGTCGCGCGTCCACGCGGCCTGCGCGGGATTGCCCAGCACTTCCACCTTCCGCACAATGCCGTGCCAGAGCGGCAAGTGGCTCGCGTCCGCCTCGCGCAAAGACCGAATGTGCAGCTTGCCGTCCGCCGGGCACGCCATGCACGCCGCGTAGATGTTTCCGCCGCGGCAGGTGAAGCGGAAGTCCTCGCTGGTGAAGTTGCGGGACGCGCCGTCGGCAAACTGCCCCTCCTGAATCTTCGTCGGACCTTCCTGATTGATGCGCCACAAGCCTGTGCCGTGGATGCACTCGTCATTGACGCGCATCCAGTCCGCCAGTTTGTGCAGGATCTCAACGTCCTTGTCCGCCAGCGTGCCGTCCGGCTTCGGGCCGAAATTCAGCAGCAGGCGGCCGTTCTTGCTCACCACATCCAGCAAGTCCTGCACAATCTCCTGCGGCGCTTTGTAGACCGCCTTGTCCGGCTGCACAGAGTAGCACCAGCTGCCGCGCATGACGGACGTGTCCGACTGCCACAGGAACGGCTTCGCTTCCGCGAACTGCCCGCGCTCAATGTCTGGCACGCCGATGCCGAACGGGAATGCGTCGTGCTTGTAGTTGATAACGCACCCGCCGCGGCTTTCCATCACGTTGAAGTAGTACGCGGCGAAGCGCTGCAGGTACGGCTTGACGGCGGAATGCTGAATCCACCAGTCGAAATAGAGGATGCGCGGATGATAGCGGTCGACGATCTCGCAGCAGCGCAGCAGCCAGTCCGTCAGGAACTCATCCGTCGGCATCGGCTCGGAGAACAAGTCCTGATTCTCCCGTTCGGGCATAGCTGGCCATGCGTAATCCCCCAAGTGCATCGGCTGCTTGATGTCGCTGTCAAACTCCTGCCCATGCCCCAGGAACCACCAGTGCTCCACGCGGTGGCTCGATGCGCCCAGCGTCATGCCCGCGCGCTCCGCCTCCACCAGCAAATCGCCCATGATGTCCCGGTGCGGGCCCATTTCCGCCGCGTTCCAGTGAGACAGCTCGCTCCGGTAGTTCTGGAAGCCGTCGTGATGCTCCGCCACCGGCACGATGTAATCCGCCCCCGCTTCCCGGAACAGCTTCACCCACGCCTGCGGATCGAACGCTTCCATCTTAAACTGCGGAATGAAGTCCTTGAACCCGAAATCCTTCGGCTGCCCGTAATGCTGGCAGTGGTACTCGTATTCCGGCGAACCCTTGATGTACATGTTCCGCGCGTACCAATCATGATACGCCGGAACAGAAAACACGCCCCAGTGCAGGAAGATGCCCAGCCGCTTCTCCCGATACCAGTCCGGCACAGGGTGGGTGCTGAGCGATTCCCACGTCGGGTGATATTTTCCCGCTGCGTTCACCGCGTCGATTTCCTGCAAATAACGCTCCCGATTCATCGCATACTCCTTTCAAGAATGAAAAGAACAATACTATTTTCCACTCAAAGAATACGACAAACAAGTGAAAAATCCTTGCGCCAAAGCAAAAAAATGTCCGAAAACTTTTCCGAAAATCCGTGCAATCAGCCCAAACGTCTGTTTTTTCTTGACTTCTCAATCGTTTTCGCAAAATTTTCCCCGCTCCCCCGCTTGTCTTTTTTCGCTTTTGCCTGTATCATGAGGATATTCCACGCACGGTGCCAAAACGATTCACGCCAAAAAGGAGGATTCTCCATGCTTTCCAACGAAGCCATCCGCCAGCAGGTGGAAACCCTGCTATCCCAAATGACACTGGAAGAAAAAGCCGCCCAAATGGTGCAGGTTCCCTACACCGTCGTCGGGCGCGAGGAAGCATTACGCTGGGCAAAGCTCGGCGCAGGCTCGTTCCTGCACGTTCTGGGCGACGACGCGCGCGAGGTGCAGCAGGCGGCGCTCCATAGCCGTCTGGGCATCCCCGTGCTGTTCGGCATTGACGCCATCCACGGGCATGGGCTGAATGACCACGCCACCATCTTTCCGTCGCAGCTATCTTGCGCCTGTGCGTGGGACAAGGACATCGCGCGCGAAATGGGCGAAGTGACGGCGCGCGAAGTCGCCACCGACGGGCTGCACTGGACGTTCTCGCCCGTGCTGTGCTTGGGGCGCGACACCCGCTGGGGGCGCGTCGACGAAACCTTCGGCGAAGACCCCTATCTGGCGGGCGAATTAGGCGAAGCGATTGTGCGCGGCTATCAGGGCGACGATTTGTCCGACGGCGAACACATTCTGGCGTGCGCCAAGCACTACATCGGCTACGGCGAGGCGGTCGGCGCGCGCGATGCCTGTGACACGGAAATGACGTACCGCCGCCTGCGCGAGACGTTCCTGCCGCCGTTCGAGAAGGCGTTCCGGGCAGGGTGCGCAACGGTCATGACGGCATATGGTTCCATCGACGGCACGCCCTTCACCGCCGACGAGAAGAGCATGAAGGCGATTCTGCGCGGCGACGCGGGCTTTGACGGCTTCAGCGTCACCGACTGGGACAACTGCCATTCGCTTCTGACCGCCCAGCACGTCGCGGCGGACATGCCCGAAGCGTCCGTGCTGGCTGCCAAGGCAGGCAACGACATGATGATGACTTCCCTCGGCTTCTATGATGCGGCGATTGACGCGGTGCGCTCCGGCAAGCTCGACGAAGCCGTGCTGGACGACGCGGTGCGCCACATCCTGACCGTCAAGTGCCGCATGAATCTGCTTGCGCAGCCGGAGAAGAGCGGGCGTCCGGGGTGCATCGGGTGCAAGGAGCATCAGCAGGCGGCGCTTCGGGCGGCACGCAAGTCCATCACCCTGCTTAAAAACGACGCGCACACCCTGCCCTTGACATCCGTCCGCCGTGTGGCGGTCATCGGTGCGAACGCGGACGACATTCGCGCGCAGTACGGCGACTGGACGTACTTCACGCATCCCGAACTCATCCCGAACCGCCCCGCCGTCCGCCCATATGTGACGATTCGCGAGGGCATCGAGGCCATCGGCGCGCAGGAGAATTTCGAGGTTGCGTACCACCGCGGGTGCGGCGTGCTTCCTTCGGATGCTGACAATATTCCGGGTGCGGTGGCTGCGTGCCGGAATGCGGATGCGATTGTGCTTGTCGTGGGCGATGTTTACGCACAGTACGGCGAAACGAAAGACCGCGCCGACCTCGCCCTATCCGGGCGGCAGCTGGAGCTATACCGCGAGCTGCGTGCGCTGGGGATTCCGCTGGTGACGGTGCTGCTGTCCTCCAAGCCGCTGGCGATTCCGGAAATTGCCCATTCGACGGATGCGCTCGTGTGCGCCTTCAACGGCGGCATGTTCGGCGGTCAGGCGGTCGCGGAAGCGATTTTCGGGCGGCTGAATCCGTCCGGGCGGCTGCCCATCAGCTTCCCGCACCATTCGGGGCAGGTGCCGGTGTACTACAACCATCTCCCCGGCTGGCACTGGGGGCACTACAGCGACCTGCCTGCCGAGCCGCTGTTCACCTTTGGCGAGGGCATCGGCTATGCGCCGTTTGTCTACCGCGATTTGGCGGTGGATGCGGATTCGCTCACGCTGTCGGTGAAGGTGCGCAACGCGGGCGACATTGCGGGCGAAGAGACGGTTCAGGTGTACCTGCACGACTGCGTATGCGAGGTGATGCAGCCTGTGAAGCAGCTGATTGCCTTCCGCAAGGTGCTTCTGCAGCCGGGCGAGGAGCAGGAGGTCACCTTCCATCTCGACCGCACCGCGTTCACCTACATCAACCGTGCGGAAGAACGTGTTTTCGCGCCGGGCGACTTCATGCTGATGGCGGGGCACAGTGCGAAGGACGAGGACTTGCTGAAAGAGACGGTGTGGGTGGGGTGACCCAAGGGGCGCTGCCCCTTGACCCCGCAAGGGACTTCGTCCCTTGACCCTTTCGCGCGATTGAGTTGGTGACTTTTTCATACAACTTCCGCGTGTTGATTGGGGAAACCCAAGGGCGCTGCCCCTTGACCCTGCCAAAGGGTCTTCGACCCTCTGGACTCCCTTTCGCGCGATTGAACTGGTACTACTCTCAGGCAATGCCCGCGTGTTGGGCTTTGGAAAAGTGCCATTGTAAAAAGGGCTGCCGTGCAGATTGTGCATGGCAGCCCTTTGCTATTTGGGTATCAACCGATGGAGTACAAGGCAACTACCTTTGCAACCATCGTGATATACTTAATCTGAATCGCATTCCGTGCGTCTTCGTCCATCGCAAGATAGTCCGCAACGCTGATTTTCTGCGCCGTTTCGCCCTCGGCAGGAATCGTCGTCAGCATACTGCGCTGCTGATCCAGTTCGCACTGCACGCGCGCGCCCGCATTGCGTGCGCCAATGCCGATTTTCTTCTCCGTAAAGGGATTGTATTCATAGTAGGAGATGACAATGGGGCTGCCCGCAATCAGGTTGCGGTACGTCGCCGTTTCCGCCATCACCGTGCAGGACGTGTAAACATCTGTGCCGTTCTCATCCACCGTGTACTTCAAGCCGAAAATAGCAACCGTCGGCTCGTTGTTCTCGTCAATGGTCACAACCGTATTCGTGCCCAAGCCATTGCTTTGCAGCTTGATGGCGTACTTGCCGCCGTCATTCGGGAACGGTACGCTGACATACTGCGCATTTTCGAGCTTCGCGGCTTCCTCCAGCGTCGAAACGCCATTTTCATCCGCAATCCAATAGTAGACCTTGACCTTCACTGCCGAGCGCGCCGCCAGATCCAGCGGGGTACGGATGCACGGGCCGTCCGTTTCATCCACATACTTCGCCTTGCCGGACGCGTGCGTAATAACGTCCACAGCCGCATCCGTCGTCTGGAAATCGTAAATTGACGCATTCGGGTCTTCGTAGTTGAAGTCGATGCCCGCCGCCTTGCACTGGTCGGCAAACGTTTCTTCCGTCACCGCTTCTGCCACGGGAGATGCCACGGTGTCCACTTCACCCTTTTCCGCGCGAGATAGCGCCGCATTCACTGCCGCAATCACTGCTTCGCTGGATACGGTCGCCTGACTGACCGTATCAACGTCGGTATTGCCCGCCACAAGGATAGCCTCAATCATCTTGTCGATGGCAACATCACCCAAGCCTGCCGTTTCGCTCTGTGACACGACTTTGATATCCGCAATCGCATCCGCCGTCATTTCAACACGCAGGGTAATTGCGCCGTTGTTGCCGTCCGCAGAAACCGTGTAAGTTCCGGGCGTATACGCGCCGTCTGCCATTGCTGCCCCACCCGCGCAGAACAGGGACAGCGCCATCAGCGTTGAAAGTGCTCTTCTTTTCATAACCAATCCTTCTTTCCGCATACAGTTTGCATGCTTATGATAATATTATTATATCGTTCGTTAATCGTTTGTCAAGAATGCTACGAAAATATATTTTTTCAGCAAAACGACCGAACCCGCTTCACCGCGCCGTTCGGTCGTTTTTGATGCCCATTTTCCGCAGCAGGAACGCTACAATCTTCCTTCCCCAGTGCTGCCGTTCCAGATGCGCCACCGGCAGTTCTTTCACGCGGTAATCCTGCTGTGCCAGCCACACATCCAGCAGCCGCTCCGCCAGAAAACCATGCACCCGCTTATCCCGTGCGCTGTAGCCCGTCGTGTCAATTTCCGCCGCGTCCAGCAGGGGGAACAGCCACGATGCATAGCTTTGCAGCGCGTCCCGGCGCATCAGCATCAGGTTGAACCGATGCCCGGATCGGCGCGCCATCACGCGGTCAAACACGCGCTCCTGCCCCGGATGCAGCCGCGCAAGCGCCGCCCGCGCCTTCCACAAATCCTCCTCGTGGTGCGCATGGGCATACTGCGTGAAGTTCGTTTCCAGCCAGTAGTGCCGCTTTTTCGGCAAAAAAATATCCGCCGTATCAAGCAGGGGCAGCAGCTGCGCGCGCGTCAGAATGCGCTTTTGCGGGCAGCCTGTCCTGCGGAGGGAGAAGTACCGCCGATAATGGCACAAGCCGTACCAGTCCGCATCAACATTGTGCGCCATCCAGTACAGCACCGTCAGTTCGCAGTAGCTGCCGTTCTTCGCGCTGATATTTTCGCCCGTATCGTCGCGCATCAGCCCCAGCGGCGGATGAATCGCCGCGCCCGCCTGAATCGGCGTATACAGCGCATCTGTCGGCAGCGCGTACTTTTCGTGCAGCGCCACGGCAAAAAAGATGCGCGGCTGTTGCATGCTTCTCCCCCCCTTCCTACGCTGCATTGTACCATGCTCCCTGCCTTCCGTCAACAGCGAATGCGGACGGAAGTTGTAAATTTTCCATTCTTCTGCCGGTTTTCGTTGACAATCGCCTTCTTTTTATGCTATTCTTCAGGTTGGAGTATCATAGAAAGGAATGGCATTGATTATGAAGAAATGGCTGATAGCGCTGCTGACGCTGCTCGCGCTGAGCCTGAGCGTTGCCTTCGCCGCGGAAGCGAATGATATCACAGAGGACTGCAAGTTCAAGGTGTGCAGTTCCGGGCGGAAATACACGCTGATGACGGACAAGAAGTATACCTCTTACTGGGAGAGCAACAAAATCAAAACCCCATGGATCGCAATTACCGCGCCGGAGGGCAAGCCAATTGCCGGGCTTTATGTCTGCTTCGGCAACATGCCTGAATCGTGGGAAATCCAGACCAGCGACGACGGCAAGGACTGGTTCACCGCCGTGCCGGGCGACACGCGCTTCCTCCACGCGTATGTTGCGCTGCCGCAGCCCGCGCAGCATGTCCGCTTGGCGGTGACAAGCGAGAAGAAAACCGCCCTGCGCATCAACGACCTGTTTGTGCTTTCTGAGGGCGATTTGCCTGACTGGGTGCAGGTATGGCAGCCGACGGAGGAGAAGGCGGATATCCTCTTCCTCTCCACGCACCCGGATGATGAGCTGATTTTCTTCGGCGGCGCAATTCCCACCTACGCCGTCGAACAGCAGCGCAAGGTGGTTGTGGCGTACTTCAGCCGCTCCAACACCACCCGCTCCTCCGAGCTGCTCAATGGTCTGTGGCACATGGGCGTGCGGACGTATCCGGTCATTGGCAATTTCAAGGACAGCTATGCCAAAAATCTCAAGGCAGCCTATAAATCTGCGGGCGGCAAAGGCAAAGTCAACGAATGGATTGTGGGGCTGTATCGGCAGTACAAACCGGAAGTCGTTGTAACGCAGGACACCAATGGCGAGTATGGCCACAAGCAGCACATGATGATTGCTGACGCCGCCCAGAACTGCATTGCATTGGCAGCAAACGAGGATGAATTCACCGCGTCCACCATTGCATACGGCACTTGGCAGGTCAAAAAGCTGTACCTGCACCTGTACCCCGAAAATCAGATTACGTTTGACTGGACGATTCCGCTCAAGAGCATGAATGGCGCGACCGGCATTGAGCTGGCGGAAGAAGCCTATACCCTGCACAAGACGCAGGCATCCTCCGGCATGAGCGTCACCGAAACGGGCACGAAGTACGACAACCGCGTGTTCGGTCTGGCGTTCACGACCGTAGGCGAGGACGTCCGCAAAGACGACTTCCTCGAAAACATCTACGACGCACCCGGTTCTTACGATGCGGCGGCAAACAACGTAGAGGCCACGCCCGCGCCCACCGAAGTGCCCGCATACATGGCGCACATGCCCGCCCTCAACGCCAAGGGTTTCCTCGATGAAGGCGAATACATCTACTCTTCCGAGGACGAGGGACTGTGGATTTACGTCAGCCAGACCAGCAAAGTCATCATCCAGCGCAAATACGACGCAACGCAGCCGCTGACGTGGTTTGAGGCGGATCTGTACGGCGATTTGGATGCGGGCGAAATGCTCCGCACGGTGCAAAACGACCCGGAGAAGATGGGCAAAGTGCGTGTGGACGCGACAGAAACCGCAAAGAAGCACAACGTCGTTTTTGCGATGAACACGGACTACTACACTTACCGCGTCGCCGTGAACAACAACCGCCACACGGGCATTGTCATCCGCGATGGGCGCATTCTCTACGACGACCCGTACACCGAAAAGCAGGTAACGAACTCCATGTTCCCGAATCTGGACATGCTGGCGTTCATGCCCGACGGCAGCCTTAAAGTCTACCACAGCTGGGAAAAGACGGCGCAGGAGTTCATCGACGAGGGTGTACAGACGGTGTACTCCTTCGGCCCGTATCTGCTGCTGGACGGCAAAGTGTCCGAGCGCGCCTACGCCAACAACGAGAACAAGAATCCGCGCTGCGCCATCGGCATGGTCGAACCCGGTCACTACGTCGCCATCATGTGCGAAGGGCGCCTGAAGCGCTCCGCAGGCGTTACCATCAGCTATTTGGCGAAGATGATGCGCGCTAAGGGCTGTCAGGTCGCCTTCAACATGGACGGCGGGCAGACGGCAGTGATGGTCTTCATGGGCAAGCAGCTCAACCAGATTGGCGCTTACGACGGCGGCAAGACCAACTCCCGCCCGACAAGCGAAGTGCTGGGCTTCGGCACATCCGAGCAGGTCGGGACGTACGAAGTGCAATAAACCTACTATTTCAGGGCAGAAGAACGCGCTTCTGCCCTGTTTTTTCCCGAAAAAATCGTGAAATTACGGCTCTCACCCTTGACGTGACAAGCACCAAAATGCTATAATAAAGCGTTTTCAAGCTACTATTTCGCGGGAAATGCCGCTTTGCGGCGCTTCCCTGACTTTTTCAGGAGGGATTTTCTGATGTCTGGGCATTCCAAGTGGCATAATATTCAGGCGAAGAAGGGCAAGGCGGATGCTGCCCGCGGCGCTGTTTTCACCAAGATTGGCCGTGAAATCGCGATTGCTGTGCGCGATGGCGGCGCAAACCCCGAATCCAACGGCAAGCTGCGCGACATCATTGCCAAGGCGAAAGCCAACAATATGCCGAATGACAATATTCAGCGCTCCATCAAGAAGGCGAGCGGTGAACTGTCCAACGTGACCTACGAGCAGATCACCTATGAAGGCTATGCGCCCGGCGGCGTTGCGGTCATCGTTGATACCATCACCGACAACCGCAACCGTACCGCTTCCGACGTGCGCCACTGCTTTGCCAAGAACGGCGGCAACCTCGGCACGACTGGCTCCGTCAGCTTCATGTTCGACGAGAAGGGCGTTCTGGTGGTGGAGCGCACCCCCGGTTCGGACGAAGAAGAAATGATGATGATGGCGCTGGACGCTGGTGCGGAAGACATGAAGGTGGATGACGACGCCTACGAAATCTACACCGCGCCGAACGACTTCTCCACCGTCCGCGAAGCGCTGGAGAAGCAGGGCGTCACCTTCCTGACCGCTGAAGTGGACAAGATTCCGCAGAACACGGTTGCGCTGCCTGACGAAGAAACGATCCAGAAGATTCAGAAGCTGCTGGAGATGCTGGAGGACAACGACGACGTGCAGAACGTGTATCACAATGCCGAGCTGCCGGAAGAAGAGGACGACGAGGACTAATCCTCCGTCGATTTTCACTGCCCCCTGCCGAGGAGTTTTCCTTCTCGGCAGGGGGATTTTTTGATTTCTGAAAGTCTTTTGCAATGTCCTATTATTCCGCCCAAAACAAAAAAATGCCGCAGATTTCTCTGCGGCGTTCGTGGCTCAAATAGGATTCGAACCTATGACACTTCGGGTATGAACCGAATGCTCTGGCCAGCTGAGCTATTGAGCCAAATGGTTGCGGGGGTAGGACTTGAACCTACGACCTCCGGGTTATGAGCCCGACGAGCTACCAAGCTGCTCTACCCCGCGTCATTCCATCGCTTTTATCGGCGACATTGATTATTATACCCTATTCCAACGGTTTTGTCAAGAGGGTGCGGAAAGTTTTTTTGCAGCGGAAGCAGAGGATGAAAACGCGGCTGCCGACCTTCTTTCCCGAAAACCAGCAGCCACGCTGTATTGATTCTATTTAGGCAGTGAGGGGGATTATTCCCACTCTCTCAGACTTAACACATTCTGTATAATTTATGTGTGTCCGATTCCAAGTGATGGCTCTGATTCTCTGTGGCATTCCTATTCCACTGCCTGTGCAGCCTCCGGTTATCATTCTGTTATCAGGGTGATAACAGGGAAGACTGCTTTGCTGTAGCGGTTTGAGAAATTCCACAAGTATAGTATAGCGCAGAACGGGTGCTGATGCAAGAGAAAAGACACTTCGGGGAGCAAAGCATTTGAAGTTTATCGTGGTTTTGTCATTGAATCAGATATGCTTCTCTTGCATTTGAATGTGACCAGGAGTAGGGAAAAGCCAGTTAACCCTAACCACCGACTCGAACACGATACAGTTAGGATTGCTCATTCTGTTTTGATATGCTCTAATGTTCGTAAAATTATTCGTAAAGTATTGAACGAGATTTCTGCTCATGCTATAATGGAATCGAAAGGAGTGGTCTGCTCATGGCAATCATTAGCCCTGTGTCCGATTTGCGCAATTACAACACCGTTCTTGAACAGGTTTCCGCTGGTTCACCGGTGTATCTGACAGTCAATGGGCGTGGCCGCTTTACGATCCGCGATATTGCGGACGATGAAGAATTCGAGAAGGCAAAGGCGATGCTCCGCCTGATGTGCGAGCTCAATACGGGCATCCGTTCGGGAGAGGAAGAAGGCTGGGGGTCCGAGGATGATGTCCGGGCACACTTCCACAGCAAACGCAAATAAGGATTGAATACTCCCCGATTGCCGTTCGTGACCTCGAACGCGTCTGGGCGGAGGTTTTTGAAGCTTCTGCCAGTGAAGAAACCGCAACGAAATTCGTGACGTTCAAGTCCTATATGGTATTCTACAAGGTGGAGACCGATCGGATGCTGGTCAGCAGAGTGGTCTATGGAAAGAGCGACCACATGCGTACCATTTTCCGTAATGCACATGAGAAGTGATCCATGAAACGCTGGCGATTATGCCGACGTTTTTCTTCGTAATACATCATAGAAGGATATTCAAATCCAAAAACCTTTACCATACAGCCGGAATTATGGTATAATATTCATAGGGTTATCGGATTGTATCTCTCAACGCCGCAGCTCATCTGCTATCTTGCTCACAGGAATGGAGTTGAAAGCATGGTTCATCATTCGTATCCCATACAGATGGAAATCGCAGGATCAACGGCGATGTGGACCAGACCGGACAGCGGTGACAGTCCTGTCAGCTATCCGGCACCGACGTATTCGGCCTGCAAGGGCATCTTTGAATCCATCCTTTTCGGGCCGGATGTGGAGATCATTCCAACCAGGGTTGAAATATGCGCTCCTGTTCAGTTTCATTCATACGCAACAAACTACAAGGGACCGTTGCGCCAGAAAAAGAGCATTGACCTTGGAAATGCATATCAGATGTATTCGACCGTTCTGATTGATGTATGCTATCGGCTCTACGCGGTGGTTGTGCCCAATCACAGGAAGGATACGCTTTCTGAAAAAACTCTGGAATGGGACAGACGGACAACGTCGCCCGGTCATGCATACCAGGAGATTTTCAACCGGCGCTTGCAACGGGGGCAGTGCTTTGCTATTCCCTCGTTGGGCTTGAGAGAGTTTACGGCCAGCTACTTTGGCCCCTTCCGGGACGGGACAAAGGTATGTACCGATATGGAGGATATTCACATTCCTTCCACGCTGCGGCAGGTATTTCCCGATGGGCACAAATCGAAGGTTTCGTACCGCTTTGACAACGACGTGACGATTCATGCCGGGACGCTGGTGTTCCCGCCCAAGAGAGGTGTTCATTTTGATCAATGAATTGTCATCCCTGTCCAAAGCACTGGAACAGGCGGGAATCGTTCCATTGCAATCCTATAGAAATTACATTCCGCTGCCCAATGTGAGCGCGAAGGCTCCCTGTATCCGAATCTGGGTAAAGGGTGGGCAGGTGGTTGATTTTGAGGCTATCGATCGGGCACTTGCAATGCAGCTGCGAAAATTCGGATCAAATCAGGCCTCGTTTCCCGGGCTCAATCTCATCAGCCTGTACCGCGTAACGGATGAATCAGAGAAAAAGTTGGTTGCGCAATGCATCGAGAAACCGGAAAGCATCGATGCCTTGCAGCTTCATGCCTTATGCAAAGAGAATGCGTGGGAATCGCATCAGAACAGCCGTATCAAGAATTGCTTTTCTGCAACCCCAAGGGAAATGGCCGGTCTGCTCGAAACTGCCGGCAATCCAAAAGAAAACCTGCTGAATACTCTGGCGGCAGAATGTGCGCCGTTTGCCAATGCGCAGGTACTGCACGAATCATTGACAAAAGCGGTATTTGCAAAGCTGGAAAAGAAGCAGGACGTTGGGCTGGCCTTGCTGATTCTTTTCCAGCTGGGTGATGCCAGTAAGCCGTGCAAAGATGACAAGCGGAACATCTCCGTATTCTTTGACACAGACGCATATGATACCTATGACATGTATGCGGCAAGCAGGGAGTTTACTGCATATCTGAATACAGCATTTCTTCAGGCGGAGAGAATCGTGACGAGCAATACAACCGAGGATGGATTGATAGATTCATTCGGACAAATCTATGTGCCGACCAATTCTCCAATGCCAAAGGTTAAGCTTGCCGCGGGGTTTGAGCCGGCATTGTATACGATGTTCGACGGGCAGCCCTGCCAGAACAGATATCATAACTTTGATGACAAACGCGATTCCTACCCGTTATCCGCACAGCACCGTGTCCAGTTTCAGGCTTCCTTGAATTGGCTTGGCGGGGATGCCAAGAACAAAGGCATCACTTGGCTGAATACAGGCAAAGGCGAAGCGGTATTCGCATATCCCAGCTCACTACCGGAGGCTCCGCTTCCTTATGTGCAGTTTTTTGGTCATCCTGATCGATCGGAAACCTTCAAAGAAATCTCCGGAAGCCTTTTGGCTGCATTCAACGGGATTCCGCCAAAGGACAGACCTGAAAGCGTTCAGGTATTTGTGCTCAGAAAAATTGATAAGGGACGCACAAAGATTCTTTACTCTGAGTCTGCTTTGGCAGATGCGTTGATGCATGCCGCTGAAAACTGGGATATGGCCTGCAATGATCTTCCGGATATTGCATCCATACGGCTTTCAGCGCCATTTCCCATTGACGTTGCAACTGTTGTCAATCAGGTTTGGCGACAGGATGGAGAATCATCAACGGTATCCGCCATGCATCCTTATGAGGGGATCGGGCTGTTCCTCCATCGGGCACAGCACCGGCTGCTTCTGCACGAGCTGCACATTCTCGTTCAGCATGGTATGCCGCTATTCATCCATGCAGGTCCTTTGCTGCACAGTGGAAGAAAGTGCAGCCGCGTTGCTCAGCTGGAACAGATCCTGCCCGTTCTGTCCATGCTTCTGTTCTTCAGCGGAAATAGAAAGGATGATTATATGGAAGCTACACCCTACCTGATGGGACAACTGCTCAAGGCCTCCGATGAGCTGCATGCGCTGTACTGCAAGGTGGTGCGTAACAATCAGATTCCGCCGCAGCTTGTGGGCTCTGCCCTGTTTGTTGCCGCGAGCGAAACGCCGGGTAGAACGCTGTCCCAGCTTTCCGTGAGAATGGCGCCTTACCTGTCATGGGCAAAGCAGTACCGCACGAAGAATGAAGATTCCAGCGGTCTGGCAGGATGGTACCTGAAGGTATTTGAGCAAATCGCCAACAAGCTTGCGACAGAGTATTCTGTTCCCATGCGTTGGAGTGATGCCCAGAAGGCACAGCTGTTTATCGGATACCTCGCTTCCTTCCCCAAGCAGGAGAAGCAGGATGAAAGCAATGCCGAATAATCAGAGCAAAGGAGAGTAGAGCAAGATGAGTGTGGATTTCAATCGTGCAACCGGGCTTTTGATTCTCGAGGTTGTCAATTCCAATCCGAATGGGGATCCTGACCGTGAAAACGATCCTCGCCAGCGCCCGAATGGACTGGGTGAGATTTCGCCCGTATCTGTCAAGCGGAAAATCCGTGATTTGATCGAGGATCATGACGGCGTATTTTTCCAGAGCTTGCCCGAAGCGTACATCCGTCAGGCGGATCTCTATTGCATCTTGGAATCCCGTGGGCGCGACAGGGCAGCAATTACAAAAGAAATGAATGACAACCCCAATTTTATGGACAGCACATTTGTCAGAAAGTATTGGGATGCCCGCATTTTTGGCAACACCTTTTTGGAGGATGGCGGCAACAAGGAGTATATCAAGACCGGCGCGGTTCAATTCGGCATGGGCCTGTCCATCTCGCCGATCAGCATTGTCCGCCATACCAATACCAACAAGGCGGGCGTTGAGGAAGGCAAGAAAAGCGGCATGGCTCCCCTGGCCTATCGGGTCGTGGAGCACGGTGTTTACTGCATGCCCTTTTATGTGAATCCCAATTACGCCGCCAAGAGCGGATGTACAGCGGCGGACATTGAATTGCTCAAGCGCGCCATCCCCTACATGCTTGACCTGACTCGATCCAATATCCGCCCCGACGTGCGCCTGCGCCACGCATGGTACATGGAGCACAAGAACAAGCTGGGAAGCTGCCCGGACTATCTGCTGATCGACGCATTGACGCCAAAGCGGATCGGAAATGCCGAGGAACCCTCCTCGAGCTGGAAGGACTATCAAGATGTTGCCGACCTTCCCGAAGAGCTGAAGCAGCGTCTTGCCGCTGTTCAGGATCTTGCCAACGTCTGATGGATAAAGAATATCTCGCGCACAGCGCACACGATGGTTTTCCTGCGCAAACCTATCTGAATCATGTACAGAATGTCCATGATGACGCTGTTCGATATGCAAAGGAAGCGGCTGCATTTGCGGCAAAGCAGGAAGACGGCATGGCATTGGTCAGCGCTGTCACCAACGCGGCATCGCTGCATGATCTGGGCAAGCTTGAGGAAGAAAATCAAGCTGCCCTGCATGCCGGAAATCAGCCGCATCTGCCCATCAACCACACAGATGCCGGCACGGCGCTTTTGCTTCATGAGAACAAAATGTACTCTGCAGTCTGTGTCATGTCGCATCACCGGGGTCTTCCGGATTGTCCGAAAGAATGCTGTCACGGCAGCGAGGCTTTCCGTGATACCGATATCGCATCAGCGACAGACAGCAAGCTGCCGGAGCTGAAAGCCATCCATCTGGATCTCTTTGGGGAGAAGACCGCAGACGAACAGCCGGCAGCCGGGTGCCGCTCGGTATTCATGCGCCTGGCGCTTTCCTGTCTGTCAGATGCCGACCACGGAGATACGGCGAGACATTACGGGAAGGAACCCATGGATAGGCGGCAGAATGAACTGCGTCCGGCAGAGAGACTGCAGGTGCTGAATGCCTACGTCAGCGGTCTTCGGGCAGAGGATGAGCGTTCCCGTTTACGGGCACAGATGTATCAATGCTGCAGAGACAGCAAGGTCAATGACCATGTCGTTGCCTGTGACAGTCCGGTGGGGTCCGGAAAGACCACTGCCGTGATGGCATACATGCTCAGTCAGGCGAAAAAGCATCACCTTCGCAGGATTTTTGTGGTGCTTCCTTTTACAAGCATCATTTCGCAGTCGGTGGAAACCTATCGCAGATGTTTGGTTCTTCCGGGTGAAGAGCCGAACAAAATCGTTGCGGAGGTTCACCATCGGGTGGATTTTGAATCAGAAAGTGTCCGTCACCTTTCTACGCTGTGGAAGGCCCCTGTTATTGTCACAACAGCGGTAGCGTTTTTTGAGACGCTGGCCTCAAACCGGCCATCTGCCCTCAGGCGGCTGCATGAATTGCCGGGAAGTGCTATTTTTGTTGATGAAGCACACGCCGCATTGCCTTCGCATCTTCTGCCGGTTGCATGGAAATGGATCAACTGCTTCGCTGACGAGTGGAATTGCCATTGGGTTCTTGCGTCGGGTTCTCTCAACAGATTCTGGACGATTCAGCAGATTGCGGCAGCCGGAACCCGGCGAGTGCCAGATCTGGTTGACAACGCGCTTCGTTCCGCGCTGGCGCAGTATGAGCAGAACCGCATCCGGTATCTCTGGAATCCCGCACTCATGACAAGTGAAGCGCTTGCACAATGGGTCAATTCCTTTCCGGGACCGCGGCTTCTCATCGTCAACACGGTTCAAAGCGCAACGGTGATCGCAAAGACGATCATGCAGCTGTATGGGCGTAATCGGGTGGAGCATCTGTCCACAGCACTGACCGCCAGAGATCGCGCGAGGACGCTGGCACGCGTTCGGCAGCGGCTTCGGGATCCATCCGACTGTGACTGGACGCTTGTCGCGACATCGTGCGTGGAGGCCGGCGTTGACTTTTCGTTTTCTGTTGGCTTTCGTGAAACGGCATCGTTGTCATCGCTGCTTCAGGCATCGGGGCGAGTCAACCGGAACGGAAAAACAAAGAATGCGCTCATGTGTTCCTTCGGCCTCAACTACGCAGACGATGCGCTGCTGAAGGAGCACCCCATCATCAAACATGCGGCTACAGTGTTAACCAAAGAGTTCCTTGAAAAAGACCGTCCGATTCTTCCTACTTCGGTTACCGACTCCATTCGATTGGAATTGGCCCGTTATGGTGAGCACCAGACGAATCTGCTCAAGGATGAAGACAGCCTGTCCTTTGTCAAAGTTGAGGATACATTCCGGGTGATTGACAATCATTCTGTATCGGCGCTTGTTCACGCAGCGCCGGATGAGGACATCCGTATTCACGAGATCAGTCGTGAACAGGTGCAGATGGATACCGTTCAAATCCCTCAATATCGAATAAAAGACTGGAATGTGCAGCCCATACGGGATGAACTGTATCGATGGACGCTTGCATATGACGGTTTTCTGGGCTATATGGCGGGTGTGCTGAGCATCGATGAATGACCTGCTTGTATTTTTACATTAGCAATTTCTGGTACTGGCTGTGATGCTGGAAGCTGAAGATTCTTTACTTGTGGGATATCGATTCGGTATGTGCTTCAAGGATCAATCTTCATCCATGTCTCTGGCTTTTCTTGTGCAGAAAAGGAGCAAAACAAGGCTGATAGCAATCTCAAATACATGTTTATCATGGTTGCAAGCAGGGCAAAGGTAGCACCTTTTGCACTTTGCTTGTTGGGAGGCTCCGCCCCCAAGCCCATTTTACCAGATCTTGCGATCTGTGGTTGTGGTGTCTTGTTGCGCCCGACCTAGTGCAGCACCACGGCATAAAAATGAAAGAAGCCTCCATGCCGGCAAACGGTGAAAACCAGTTCCGGCACGGAGGCGTTGTTATCGTTCTATACGATCTCCTTTGCGGTGATATTGATCTGTTTGCGGAATGTCCCGGATAAGTATTTTGTAGTTATACCGGATGTGCTTCAGGTCTGTCAGCTTCGATTTGAGCTCTGCCAGATCTGGCTTGTATGCATCCAGCTGCTCCTTCAGCGCAACGTATTCCGCTGTCAGCTCCTTCAGCGTCGGCAGTTTGCCGTCGTGAAGCTCGTAGACAGCTTGTGCTTTTTTGTGTGCTTCGATTTCTGCGCGATGCTCCTGATAGAATTTTGCTGACCAGCCGGATTCTTTAAACTGAGTGTATATCTCTTTCGTCCTGCGGTAATCACGGATGGCTTGACGTTGACGATTGATTTCTTTCATACGATTCTGTGCCTGCCTGATGGAGGCTTTCTTTTCATCATGGGCAGACTGCAGATTATCAATCTGCTGTTCCAGTTCTTCCGGTAATCCGAGGTGATGCTCTTTCAGGAAGATGACCGTTTGGGATATTGCGTCGATGTTGTTACGCTCAGCCCACACCAGATAGCCCTTGCCCTTTCCGGCGCGCAGCTTGTCTTCAATGTCGATCAGCCGCTTGATCTGACTTTTGGAATAATCAGCGCAGGGAGTTTTCGGAATGTGCACATGATCACCCGCCAGCGCTTGTCGCAATGTATCCTCATCGTATTCCGGGCCGAGGCTCTTCAACCGGATATAGCGTTGTCCATCCGGCGGCTTGAGGCTGATATGAGCTCCGCGCCTGATGCGGCATCCGGCATCTTCCAGCATCTGTAGAAGCGCATCGAATCCGTCTGGCCGGTGCCGGAGAGCGGCATTGATCATGATTCGAAGGTCATCCCGGTGACTGCTCTTTTTCCAATTGACCGCCCACTTGTCATATGGGACAGCTTTATCCTGTGGATTGCAGATAACTGATAATCTGTTTTCCTCACACAGCGCATCGCTGATCTGCACCAGCTCCTTGGCGGATCTCTTTACATCCCTGTATTTCTGCCGGCCGTCCAGGCTTGTAGCGCAGAATATGATGTGGTTGTGGATGTGCTGTTTGTCAATGTGTGTGGCTACCACGAAAGCATGCTGCTTATCCGTTAGTCGTTCGGCCAATGCTTTCCCGATCTCATTTGCTTTTTCCGCAGTGATCTTCCCGGGCTTGAAAGCCTGCCGCACATGATAGGCGAGCACCTCATCCCCGCGTTTTCTGCCGGTAGTGTTCAGGTATTCCTGACGATACAGCATGAACTCCTCCGCTGCAGTTTCGGGGGAACAGGCGTGGGACGAGATCAGAATCCCACCGTCCGTCTTTTCCGGGTTCATGATGTAATCCGGTCGCTCTTTGAGGCTCTGATGTGCTGTTTTGCCTTTTCCAACGTGGATCGAAATGATATAGGTGGAGCCGCTGGTAGGATTTGTTGATGGATACGGTTCCAGCTTTGAAGTTGAAGTCTCCGGGCGTCAGCGCCAGCAGCTCGCCCTCGCGGATTCCGCACCAGTAGAGCATCTCAAAAGCGTAGTAAGACATCGGTTTATCCATGACGGCCTCCGCGAACCGCTGGTATTCCTCCTTCGTCCAGAACTGCATTTTCTCCGCTTCCTTGCTCCCGATGTACCCCACCTTGGATGCCGGATTGCTCTTCAGCCTGTAGTGCCGGACTGCGTGGTTCAGGATCGCCACCAGCTGGTTATGGATACTCTTGAGATAGGTCGGCGAGTAGGGCTGCTTCTTTTCATCCCGGTAGGCCAGCAGCTCATTCTGCCAGGCGATGATGTCCCGGGTTTCGATTTCGCTGAGCATCTTCTTGCCAAAGGTGGCGAAGAGCTTCGTCCGGATCATGTGTTTCTTGCTCAGCCAGGTGTTTTCCTTCAGACGGGGCCGCATGTCATTCTCATACAGCTCCATGAAGGCTTCAAAGGTCATGTCCGGATCTCCATCGGTTTGCAGCTGAAAGTTGCGCTCCCACTCCTGCTCTTCCCGCCGGGTGGCAAAACCCCGTTTGCATTTCTGCCGCTTCACACCCTTCCAGTCGTGATACCGAACCATCACATACCAGGTACCGTTTTTCTCATCCTTGTGTGTTGACATGTGACTCACACTCCTTCTGATTTGATGTACCGTACAGTCGTTCCTGAAAATACAGCCGGTTCACTCGCCCGGCGATGGTCATATATCCCTTCTCATGGAGCTCCGCATTCAGTTGCCTGATCAGCCTGTAGGCATAGGATCTGGACACTTCGAGCTCCTGAGCTACTTTTTCTACTCTCATAAATTGGTTTTTCACGTGTTCCTCCTTTTGCAAATTAAGCAATAACGCTTAATTTGCAATACGATTATATTAAACATTATCGCTTGTGTCAATAGGCTTTCAAGGAGTATTCCAAACTTTTTTGTTAAATTACCATCTTGACGATCTTAAACGGATTTGCTATGATAAATTATCCTGTTCAAGAGGTGATTTGATGGCAACCGGCGAACGTATCCGTTTCTTTCGCACTTTACGGGGGATGACACAAAAGTATTTGGGTCTTCTTCTGGGGTTTCCAGAGAGCTCGGCTGATGTGAGACTTGCTCAGTATGAATCTGAGGATCGAACGCCCAAGGCAGAGCTGACCGGGCAGATGGCGGAAGCGCTGGACGTTTCTCCCAAGGCCATCGCCGTGCCGGACATTGATACCATGGACGGCTTGATGCACACGCTTTTTGCTTTGGAAGACCGAAAGCTTCTCCGTATCACCAACGCGGATGGTCTGATCTGTCTGCGTGCTGAGATTTTTGATGGCGGCATCCATGCGGCCGATTTGGAGCAGCGTCTTCGTGCATGGCAGGAACAATCTTCCAGGCTGGCTGCCGGTGAGATCACCAAAGAGGCGTACGACCGCTGGCGGTATCATTACCCCGATTTCGACGACATGCGCATCCATGCCGCAGTCCCGCCTGAAGCATCCGCTGTGCGCAAACGCGGCCGGAAGCCAAAGTCGAAAGCCTGAAAGAATAGACATAAAGAAAGCCCTCCGCTTGTGGAAGATTTCCTCCACAGCGAAGGGCTTTTGAACAGGCTATTTTCACAGAGAGTGATAACCGGGAGGCGTTTTTCTCGCCTTCACCCCAAAGCCACCAGCGCAGTTTTCTGTAAAGACAGCTTCGGAGATGGTTATCATTTTGTTATCAGAGGCGGTTTGGACTGGGCAAATACGCTTGCGCTGCAAGGGTTTTCGCCTTTACAGCGGTCACTCCCACTCAATACTCGCCGGCGGCTTGGTCGTCACGTCCAGCACGACGCGGTTCACATGCGGCACTTCGTTCACAATCCTTGCGGAAATCGTGCGCACGACGTCGTACGGGATGCGCGCCCAGTCGGCGGTCATGAAGTCGTCCGTCGTGACCGCGCGGATGGCGACGGTGTAGTCGTACGTCCGCTCGTCGCCCATGACGCCCACGGAGCGGATGCCCGTCAGGACGGTGAAATACTGGTGGATGTCGGCGTCCAGACCGGCCTTGGCGATTTCCTCGCGCAGCACCGCGTCGCTCTCGCGGACAATCTCCACCTTTTCCGGGGTCAGGTCGCCGATGACACGAATCGCCAGACCGGGGCCGGGGAACGGCTGACGCCAGACAAGATCGTGCGGGAGACCAAGCGTTTCGCCCAGCGCGCGCACTTCGTCCTTGAACAGCATCCGCAGCGGCTCAATCAGCTGTGTGAAGCCGAGTTCCTTGGGCAGACCGCCGACATTGTGGTGGCTCTTGATGACCGCCGCGCCCGTCGCCTGACCACTCTCGATAACGTCCGGGTAAATCGTGCCCTGCGCGAAGTAGTCCAGCTTGCCGAGCTTTTCGGATTCCGCCTTGAATACTTTCAGGAAGTCACGGCCGATAATCTTGCGCTTCGTTTCGGGGTCGGAAACGCCCTTCAAATCTTCATAGAAGATTTTGCTGGCGTCGGACGCAACCAGACGCACGGGGAAAGTGTGCGTGAACACATTCACCACCTGCTCGGTTTCGCCCTTGCGCATGAAGCCGTGGTCAACGTAGACGCAGGTCAGGCGGTCGCCGATGGCCTTATAAATCAGCGCCGCCGCGACGGAGGAGTCCACGCCGCCGGAAAGTCCCAGCAGCACCGTGCCCTTGTCGCCCACGATTTCGCGGATGTTGGCAATCGCCGTCTGCGCGTAGGTTTCCATCGACCAGTCGCCCACGCAGCCGCAGATATTCAGGAAGTTCTCGATGACCGCGCGTCCCTCGTCGGAGTGGGTCACTTCCGGATGGAACTGCACGCCGTAGATGCGCCGGTCGTCGTTCGCCATCGCCGCAACGGGGCAGTTCGTGCTGTGCGCAATCGGGTGGAAACCAGCCGGGCACTTCTTCACCTGATAGGTATGGCTCAGCCAGCAGGAGGAAGCATCCGACATGCCGGAGAGCAGGCTCGTCTTATCGTCCATCGTCACGGTGATTCGGCCATACTCGCGCTGTGCCGCCTTTTCCACCGTGCCGCCCAGCAAATACGCCGTCAGCTGCATTCCGTAGCAGATGCCCAGCACCGGCACGCCCAGCTGATACACGCCCTCGTCGCAGCGGGGGGCATCCTGTTCCAGCACGCTTGCCGGGCCGCCGGAGAGAATCACGCCCACGGGGTTTTGCGCGCGAATCGTCTCCAGGCTCGCGTCATAGGGCAGGACGCAGGAATACACATGGCATTCGCGCACGCGCCGCGCAATCAGCTGCGTGTACTGTCCGCCGAAATTCAGAATGACGATTTTCTGTGTTTCCGCCATTGATTGATTTCCTCCACTATTTCTTTCCCTGTTTCAAACTGAAAAGCAGCACCGAATTTTGATACGATGCTACCTTATATTGTGCCACATTTCCGCCGTGAAAGCAAGCCCCTGCTCGGCTTTTTTTCCTGCCGACTGATTAGTTTACATGTTAGCCTTACGTTGTTTCCTTTCATTGTTCCTTTCGGTGAAAATCTCGCCATATTTATCAGCTTTTTTCTTCTTTTGCCGCTTGACAAGGACATTTTTCCGGGTTATAATACCCATATGCCTAACTGTTAAGCTAACAGGAAGAGAGGAATGCTTCATGTTTCGTCAGGATTGTTCGCACCATCTGCTTACGACCATTCTGCCTTTCTGGGAGAACCTGACCGACTGGGAGCGCGGCGGCTGGTTCGGCTATGTGAATCATGACCTGTCCGTGGAGCGCGGGGCACACAAGGGCTGCATCCTCAACAGCCGCATTCTGTGGACGTTCTCGACGGCGGCGCGGGTGACGGGCGATAAGTCCCTGCTGCGCTATGCTCGCCATGCGTTCGCATTCCTGCCGCATTTTGAGGATAGTGAGCGCGGCGGCGTGTACTGGTCGGTGACGGCGGACGGCGAGCCGCTGGACAAGACGAAGCACACCTACTGTCAGGCATTCGCGATTTACGGCTTGGCGGCGTACATGCGCGCCATCGGCGAAAGCGACCCGGATTACGCCCCTGCGCGCGACAAGGCGATGGCGCTGTTCAACCTGATTGAGACGAAGTGCAGCGACGCAGGCGGCTACGGCGAGGCCTACGAGCCGGATTTCACCCCCGTCGGCAACGAAAAGCTGTCCGACAACCCGAAGCTGATGGAGCGCCACGAGACGGCGTCCCGCACGATGAACACGCTGCTGCACGTTTTGGAGGGCTATGCGGAATTATACCGCGCCATGCCGGACGAAGCTGTGCGCCGCGCCGGAGAAGTCTGCTTAGAGCGTTTTCTGAACGTGATGTACAATCCGAGCAAGCGCCGCTTGGAGGTCTTCTACGACCGCGACTACCGCTCTTTGCTGGACATGCAGTCCTTCGGGCACGACATTGAGGCCTCGTGGCTGATTTGGGACGCGGCAGAGACGCTGCTGCCCGAATCAAACCGCGCGCCGTATCTACACATGTGCCTGACGCTGGCGGAAGCTGTCCGCGAACGCGCATTCACCGACCACGGCCTGGAGAACGAAGTCGTCGAGGGCAAAGTTGACCACACGCGTGTCTGGTGGGTACAGGCGGAGACGGTGCTGGGCTTCCTGAATGCCTACGAGCTGACAGGCGCATCCACTTGGCTGAGGCAGGCGGAAGCGCAGTTTGCCTACATCTGCCGCGCCTTTGTTGACCCGCGTCCGAACAGCGAGTGGTTCTGGTCGCTGACCGAATCAGGCATCCCGACGGACAAGCCGATTGTGGAAGAGTGGAAGTGTCCGTACCACAACAGCCGCATGTGCCTGCGGGTGATGGAGCATCTGGCGTGATATTCCATCGGTTATCGCGCTGATGGGTGCATTCATGCTGTTTTTACCTTTCTGAATGTGCTTTCGCCTTGCGCAGGGATTTCGCTCCTGCGGGAGCGACCAAAGGGCTTTCCGATCGCCCTTTGGAAACCTTCGGTGCACTCCTGCATAGTAGGTTTTTATTGTTACTCCAGTTAGTTAGTGTACCTTTCGTTCCCTCAAGCAGCAATACAAACCAATAAACAGGAGTGTACGCTGCGAAGGGGTCAAGGGGGCAACCGCAGACTTCGTCTGTTTCCATTGCCCCCTTGTCGCCTCCGCAGAGGCGAAACCCCTGCAGCAATACTCCAGAAGTCTAAAAAAACAAGAGCCATCAAAACGGACTTTGCCCTCGCAAACATCCACAAATCTGGAGGTTTTATTTCACCATGAGCGGTATCACCATGCGTGACATTGGGCGGCAGCTGGGGGTCAGCGCCGTCACCGTGTCGAAGGCGCTCGCGGGAAAATCCGGCGTGAGTGAGGAAATGCGGCAGAAAATCATCCGTCGCGCATCCGAACTCGGCTATGTCAACCCCAACGCGCCGCAAACCACGCCCACATCCGGCTTGGATGTCGGCATCCTCATTCCGGAGAATTTTTTCTCCGTCGTGTCCTTTTATGCAACTTTCTACAAGCAGCTCGTGCAGGCGCTGACCGACGCGGGGCATTTCGGCATCATGGAGCTGGTCACGCATGACATGCAGACCGCGCTGACCCTGCCGAATCTCCTGCGTTCGCGCCACGTCGATGCGCTCATCTGTCTGGGGCAGCTGACTTCCCCGTATATGCAGCTGCTGACGCGGCAGGAAATGCCCGTGATCTGTCTGGACTTCCACGACCCCTTTGTCACCACTGACGCCATTGTCAGCGACAACGCTTTCGGCGCGGCGCAGTTGACCTACTGGCTGATTGAGCAGGGGCATCGGGACATCGGCTTCGTCGGGGATATCAAGGCAACGTCCTCCATCATGGAACGCTACCTCGGTTTCCTTTCCGCAATGCTGATGAAGGATTTGCCCGTGCGCCCCGAATGCGTTTTTTCCGACCGCAGCCCGGAAGGGAACACGTTCCACACCTTCCAGCTGCCGGAAAAAATGCCGACTGCGTTCGTCGTGAACTGCGATATGTCCGCGCAGGCGCTGATTACCGACCTGCAAAGCCGCGGCTACCGCGTGCCGGAGGACATTTCCGTCGTGGGCTTCGATGATTTCTGCCCGACCGCCGGCAACACGCCGCCGCTGACAACCTTCCGTGTCAATTGCACCGCGATGTGCCGCATGGCGGTCAAGCTGATTGGCGAGCGCTGCGCGGGCGACCGCAAAACCATCGGGCGCGTGGTGATTGGCGGCGAATGCGTCTTCCGTGATTCCGCCGCGCCGGTGTCTGTCATTCACTAATCCCGGAGAGCAACTGCTTTCCGTATAAACAAACAAGTAAGAAAGAGGTACGAGAACATGGCTGTCAAGATGCTCAACGTCCCCTCCCTTCCCAACATTCCGTGGCAGGAGAAGCCGGCTGACTACAAGCTTTCCTCCCCCGTCTGGCGTTACAGCGAGAACCCCGTCATGGGGCGCAATCCCACGCCGGAAATTGCCCGCATCTTCAACTCTGCCGTTGTGCCGTGGGAGGATGGCTACATTGCCGTTCTGCGCGGCGAGCAGGTCAACGGCATCCCATATGTCTACCTCGGACATTCCAAGGACGGCATTCACTGGGACGTCGAGCGCGAAAAAGTGCCCTTTGTGGATGACAACGGCAACCCGAAAATGCCGCACTACGCCTATGACCCGCGTCTGGTGAAGGTGGATGACACCTACTACATCATTTGGTGCACCGATTTCTACGGTGCTGCCATCGGCATGGCGAAGACGAAGGATTTCAAAACCTTCACGCGCATCGAGAACCCCTTCATCCCCTTCAACCGCAACGCCGTCCTGTTCCCGCGCAAGGTGAACGGCAAGTTTAAGCTCCTGTCCCGCCCGTCCGACTCCGGCCACACGCCCTTCGGTGATATTTTCATCTCCGAATCGCCCGACATGGAGTACTGGGGACACCATCGCCATGTGATGGGCCGCGGCAGCAACTGGTGGGAGTCCGTCAAGATTGGCGGCGGCGCTGCCCCCATCGAAACGACCGAAGGCTGGCTGCTGTTCTACCACGGCGTCGCGACCACCTGCAACGGCTTCGTGTACTCCATGGGCGGCGCGATTCTGGACATCAACGAGCCGTCGAAGGTGCTGTACCGCTGCGAAAACCACCTGCTGACGCCGGAAGAGCCCTACGAAACGACTGGCTTCGTGCCGAACGTCGTTTTCCCCTGCGCTACATTGCAGGACGGCGACACCGGCCGCATTGCCATCTACTACGGCGCGGCGGACACCAACGTCGGTTTGGCGTTCACCACGGTGGACGAGGTTGTCACCTACATCAAGGCGCACTCCAAGCTCCAATGGGGCGACGACATCGCGCAGGACGATTTCTGATTTTGCGGGGATGTACGAGTGCGTACATCCCTCTTTTTGTGCAGGAGGAGGCGCCAGAGACGCTGCCTCTGGACTCCGCAAGGGAGAATGAAACGGGACGAAGTCCCCTCCCTTGACCCTTTCGCGCGATTGAGTTGACTTCTCTTTCATACTGCTTTCGCGTGTTGATGCAGAGATTTCGCCTCTGCGGAGGCGATTCCCCCTGCCACAATCAAAATCAATTCCCTTAGCACCTGTACTAAACAAACAATGCAAAGGAGCGACCACTGCTATGCAAATCCGCAGTTTTTCCTCCCTGATGGAGTCCTACGAGCGCCTCATCGCGCGCCCGAACCCCGCCAATGACCACTTCTATAACGGGCTTTATACCCGCTACCGCTACCCCGTCCTCACCCGCGAGCACATCCCGCCCTTCTGGATGTACGACGCTGACCCCGCGTCGAACCCCTTCATGATGCAGCGCCTCGGCGTCAATGCCACCATGAACAGCGGCGCAATCAAGCTGAACGGCAAGTACTGCCTCGTCGTGCGCGTCGAAGGGATGGATCGCAAGTCCTTCTTCGCCGTCGCGGAATCCGACAAGCCCACTGAGGGCTTCCGCTTCCGGGATTATCCTGTCGTCCTCCCCGATACCTGCGCAGAGGAAACGAACGTCTACGATATGCGCCTGACGCAGCATGAAGACGGCTGGATTTACGGCGTATTCTGCTCCGAAAGCAAAGACCGCACCAGCAGCGATTTGTCCGCGGCGGTTGCGGCGGCGGGCATCGTCCGCACGAAGGACTTGCAGAACTGGGAGCGTCTGCCGAACCTCAAGACGCTCCGTTCGCCGCAGCAGCGCAATGTCGTCCTCCACCCCGAATTTGTGGACGGGCAATATGCCTTCTACACCCGTCCGATGGATGATTTCATCGAGACGGGTTCGGGCGGCGGCATCGGCTTCGGGCTGTGCAAGGATATTGAGCACCCCGTCATTGATGAGGAGAAAATCATTTCCCTGCGCCGCTACCACACCATCACCGAGAGCAAAAACGGCGCGGGCGCAACGCCAATTCGCACCGACAAGGGCTGGATTCACATCGCGCACGGCGTTCGTAACACGGCGGCAGGTTTGCGCTATGTGCTGTACGCCTTCATGACGGCGCTGGATGACCCGTCGCGCGTGATTGCCGAACCGTCGGGGATGCTGCTTGGCCCGATGGGGCACGAGCGCGTGGGCGACGTGAGCAACGTCGTGTTCTCCAACGGCGCAATTGCGGATGACGACGGCAAGGTGTACATCTACTATGCCTCGTCGGACACGCGCCTGCACGTTGCCGAAACGGACATTGACCGCCTGTGCGACTATCTGCTGCACACGCCCAAAGATCCGCTGCGTTCGCCGGACTGCGTGCGCCAGCGCTGCCTGCTCATCTCGCACAATCTCGCGTTTATGGGAAAGAAGGACGACTAATGGCGATTGAATTCAAACTTGCGCCCCTGTTCGGCAGCGGCGCGGTGCTGTGCCGCCGCAAGGAAGTGCGCGTCTGGGGTACGGCGGCGGATGGGCAAACTGTCACCGGGCGCGTGACGACGGCGGATGGGCTGATTCTCTCCGAAGGCGTCTGCACAGCGCGCGACGGACGCTTCCTCCTGCATCTTCCGCCGATGGAACAGGCGACCGGCTGCACACTGACCGTCACCTGCGGGGCAGAAACGTGCACATCCACCGATATTTCGGTTGGCGAAGTCTACCTCGCGTCCGGGCAGAGCAACATGGAGCTGGAACTGCAAAACGCCGACGAGGGGCAAGATTTAATCGCGGCGCATGACGACCCGCTGGTGCACTACTTCAACGTCCCGAAAAAGAGCGTCTGGGATGACGACGCGATTGCAGCCGAAGCCGCTTCCCGCTGGGAGCGTGTCCGCCCCGGCTATGCGCGGGATATGTCCGCCGTCGCGTACTTCTTCGCCCGCAAACTCGCGCGGACGATTGACTGCCCTATCGGCATTATTGACTGCTACTGGGGCGGTACATCCGTGACCTGCTGGATGGATAAGGAAGCGCTGGAAGTAACCGCCGAGGGGCAGCGCTACATCACCCGCTACCGTGAGCAGGGCGGCGACAAGCCTTTTGACCAGTGGCGGCAGGAGGAAGATGCCTTTTGGGTTGAAATGAACGCATGGAATGCGCATGTTGCTCAGCTGAAGAAGGACAATCCCGGTATCTCGTGGCCGGAAATCAACGAAACCGTCGGCCCCTGCCCTTGGCATCCGCCGGTTGGTCCCGGTTCGCCGTATCGTCCGGGCGGGCTGATTGAAACGATGACCAAGCGCGTCGTTCCCGCGACGCTGACCGGCATTCTGTATTATCAGGGTGAGGATGACACCGCGAAAACCGAGCATTACGACGTGCTGCTGACTGCGATGGTGATGCGCCTGCGTCAGCTCTTTCGCGACGATTCGCTCCCCTTCCTCAACATGCAGCTGCCGATGTGGATTGCCGCCGGCGACGAGGATAAGCACGACTGGGCGCGCCTGCGTCTTGCACAGGCACGCGCGGCGAGCGCCCTCCAGCCCGGCGGTCTGGCGATTCTGCTGGACTGCGGCGAGTTCGACAACATCCACCCGACCGACAAGCGTACCCCCGGTGAGCGCCTGTGCGACGTTGCCCTGCGCGTCGTCTATGGCATGGACGCGCCGGAATCCCCCCGCGCGCTGGGGAAGTATACGCAGGGAGATACGCTCGTTGTCACGCTGAGCGCACCTGTGCTGCGCCGGGAGACGGGCGAACTGCTGCTGGAGATTGCCGGGGAGGACGGGGCGTATCACCCTGTGCAGTCGGTGACGCTGGATGGGACGGAGATGCGCTTGCGGAGCGTGGCAGTGCTCCACCCGGCGAAGGTAAGGTATGCATATGTGAATTGGGGGAAGGTGTCGCTGTTTGGGCGGAATGGGCTTCCGCTCGCCCCCTTCGCCTTCGAGGGCTAAAAGAGGATAAACACGCGGAAGAAGTAAGGAGAAGAAGCCAACTCAATCGCGAAAAGGGGTCAAGGGGCAATTGCCCCTTGCAGGGTCAAGGGACAGCGTCCCTTGTGGGGTTTGGGGCAACGCCCCAACTGTTTCTCGTCAAGCCTACTCAAAGGAAGAAGTCAACAAGGCGCAGGCAGCGAAGCGTCCCTGCCAGTAACTTCGCGCTCCCGCAGGAGCGCCCCCAAGCTGCTCTACCAACCACTTGCACATTGTCGCGCCAAATGGGCGCGACCGAATTGCTTGACTTCCGTTTCTATCTGCTTTCCCCGAACATCCTCTTCAATCCATCACCAAAAACAGACCAGCACGGCATCACACCATGCTGGTCTGTTCTTTATTCTGCTTACTTTTCCGGCGCATCCGGGGTGGTCGGCGTGGGCGGCACCGGGGCTTTGCCCTGAATGTACACCGGGTATGCCGCGCTCACCCGCTGACCGTCATTCACCGTCGCGGTGACGAGGACAATTTGTGTTTCCGCGTTTGCGGACACGCGCAGCTTCCCGTCGCCAGAAATCGTCGCAACGTTCGCGGGGCAGTTGACCGCCCACGTCACACGCTTCACCGTGGCGTTCGAGGGCTGCACCGTCGCCATCAGCCGGAGCGTCGCACCCGCGCGGACGATGCGGTTGCCTGTAATCACCACGCCCGTCGCCGGAATGCCGACCGTCACGCGCAACGACGCGCGCTTGTTCGAGCCGTCGGTCGTGCGGACGGTAATCGTCGCTGTGCCCGCCTTCAGGCCGCGCACAACGCCGTTTGCATCCACCGTCGCAACGCGGGTGTTGCTGCTGCGCCAGCGGATGGGCATCTGCGCCGTTTCGGGTGTTGCCGACACATGCAGCTGCACCGACGCGCCAACGTTAATCCAGCTGCTGGCTGCCGTCAAGGTGAGTTTCGTCGTCTTGGGGTAAATGACAAGCGTCCACGTTGCGGAAATTGTGCTGTTCTCCGCGCTGACAGCGTTCACCGTTACCGTCGTGATTTCTGTCACGTTCTTCGTGGTCAGCACGCCGCTGGTCGAAATCGTCGCGACACTCGCGGGGCAGTTGAGCGAGTAGATAACCTTCTGATTCGCGGCATCCTTGGGCAGAATCGTCGCCTTGATGGTCGTGGACTGCCCGCCGCCGAGTTTTTCCGCGCCGCTGATGGTCAGCGACTTGACCGTTTTCTGTACCTTGACGGTGAACTTCGCGCGGACACCCGTGCCGTCCGTCGCCGTCGCGGTAATCGTCACTGTGCCCGCCTTGAGCGCGGTCACAACGCCATTCGCATCCACCGTCGCAATGCGCTTGTTGCTGGTCGACCAAGTGACGCTCTGTGCGGCATCTTCCGGCAAAACGCGCGCCGTCAGCTGAAGCGTCTTGTCCTCGCCGTCCACATCAATGTAGTTTCTCGGCGCGGAAATGGCAACCGTCGTTACCGGGGGCAGAATCTGCACGGTGCGCGTCGCGGAAATCGCGCTGTTCTCCGCGCTGACCGCCGTTACCGTGATGGTCACAGGCGCGGTGAACCCCTTGCCAGCCTTCAAGCGCCCATGCCGGTCAATGGTCGCAATGTCTTTTCCGCAATCCACCGACCAGATAACCTTCTGGTTCGTCGCCGTAGCGGGGGTGATGACGGCGTTCAGCGTGATGGTCTTGCCCTGCGCGACGGCACTTGCGCCGCGGATTTCCAGCGTGCCAACCGCACTGCCGACCGTCAGGGTGATTTTTGCCGAGCGGCCCGAACCGTCCGTCGCCTTGGCGGTAATCGTCACCTTGCCGACCTTCTTCGCCGTCACCAGACCGTTTGCATCCACCGTCGCAATGCGCTTGTTGCTGGTCGACCAAGCCACCTGCTGGGAGGCGTCCTCCGGGATGCATTTTGCCGTCAGCTGAAGCGTCGGGGAAGCGAGGTCAATCGTCAGGCGCGGCGCGGAAATCGCAAGTCCCGTCGTCACCGGGCGAATCGTGACCGTGTGGGTGGCGCGAATCGCGCTGTTCTGCTTGGACACCGCCGTCACGGTAATGGTCGTAATTCCGCTGACTTTCTTGGTCGTCAGCTTGCCGCTCTGGCTGATGCTGGCGATGCTCTTGTCGCAGTCCACCGACCAGACGACGCCCTTTTCCGTCGCATCCGCCGGCATCATCACTGCCTTGAGCGTGATGGACTTGCCCGCCGCGACGCTGCCTGCGCCCTCGATGGTCAGCCCCGTCACGCCGCTGACGACGCGCAGGGTGATGCGGCCCTTGACCTTGCTGCCGTCCTTCGCCGTGGCGGTGATGGTCACTTTGCCGGTTTTGCGCGCCGTCACCAAGCCGCTTGCATCCACCGTCGCGATTTTGCTGCTGCTGCTCGACCATGTGACATCGGCAATCGCGTCCTCCGGGTCGCACGTCGCTTTCAGCTGCAAAGTTTTGCTGCCGCTCAAATCAACATACGTCGTGGGCGCGCTGACGGTGATTTTTTTCACGCCCGGCGCAATGCACAGGCGGAAGTTCGCATAGCGCGACGGGTCACTTTTCAGCGCCGCCGACACCTGCACATAGTGCGTGTATGCCACACGTTTGGTGGTAATAACGCCGCTTTTGATGGTCGCCAGCGAAGCATCCGCCGGGTACAGCGTCCATTCCAAATCGCTGTTCGGGACGTTTTTTCCGTCGATGGTGACGGAGAACGTCAGCTTCTCGCCGCCGCGAACCGTCTTTGCGCCGGAAATAACGACTTCGCCTTTCGCGGGCGGCGTCGGCAGCGGCGGCGCGGGCGGCAGGTCACTGCCCGTGGTGATGTCCGACGGCGTTGTGACCGCCAGCGCTGTATTGCTCCATTGCGGCACAAGCAGCACCGCCAGCGCCAGCATCAGCACCAACGCCGCCTTTTTCATGCTTTGCTTCATGGTTCTTTCCTCCTACCAATTTCCGAAAAAGGGATTCCGCATTCTTCATTGTAGCGCAGAGCGCGGCCTTGCGTCAAGCAAATTTCGCCTGTGGGTGAAGAATTTACAAGTCACCGCCTTGCAAAGGCGTAAATCCCAATCGCCGCGGCAATGGACAGATTCAGCGAATCCACCTTATTGCTGCTTGGAATGCGCACAGGCTGCCCCAGACGGCTGAACTCCGGCGGCAGACCGCTGCCCTCGTTGCCGAAAATCAGTGTCCAGCGGTCAGGAATGTCGCCTAACACATCCGGCAGGGACTTCGACCCATCGAGCATGAACGGATAGAGCGCGTGTTCCGGGAACTGCGCCTGATACTGCGAAAAATCATCATAGACATGCAGCCGCAGCTGGAAGATGCTGCCCATGCTGGCGCGGACAGTCTTGGGATCAAACACATCCACGCACGGGCGGATGACGGCGATATCCTGCACGTCAAAGCCAAGCGCCGTGCGGAAAATCGTGCCGACATTGCCGCTGTCCGACGGGTGATGCAGGACGATATGCGGCTTGTCAGGACGCAGGTCATCCTCGAACTTGCTGAACACCGCCGCCGCGAAGCAGTTATCCTTCCCCGAAATGCGGGAAAGCGCCTTGTCCGCCTCTTCCACACGGATATGGTGCTTTTCCGCTTCCTCGCGAAGCCGCTGTGCGCCCTCGGTTCCGGCGCTTCGGCTATGCAGCAGCACGCGGCGGCAGCTTTCCGGGCGGTGCAGCAGGCATTCCATCGCCGGGAACATCCCCGGTGCGTAGGCATAATCCAGCTCCGCCGAATAGGTTGATAAAGACGGCATAATTGCCCTCCTAATTAGAATAGCGCTTCCACAAAGTCCTTAGCATTGAAGGGCTGCAAGTCGTCGATGCCCTCGCCTACGCCGATGTACCACACTGGCACTTCCAGTTCCTGCCGGATGGCAAGCGCAATGCCGCCCTTCGCCGTCCCGTCGAGTTTGGTCAGGATGATGCCGCCGATTTCGCAGACTTCCTTGAACGCGCGCGCCTGCGCCAGACCGTTCTGCCCCGTCGTTGCATCCAGCACGAGCATACAGCGCACATCCGCTTCCGGGAACTCGCGGTCAATCACGCGGCGCATCTTGTTCAGCTCATCCATCAGGTTCTTCTTGTTGTGCAGGCGGCCGGCGGTATCAACAATCAGCAGATCCGCGCCCTGTGCCTTGGCGGACTGGATGCCGTCATAGACGACCGCCGCGGGGTCAGCGCCCTCAGCGTGCTTGACAATCGGCACACGCGCGCGTTCCGCCCAGACGGTCAGCTGGTCAGCCGCCGCCGCGCGGAAAGTATCCGCCGCGCAGAGGATAATCCGGCGGCCAATGTTCTGGAAGCGCAGGGCGAGCTTGCCGATGGTGGTCGTTTTTCCCGCGCCATTCACGCCGACAACGAGCATGACCATCGGCCAGCGCAGCGGCGGACGCGGGATGTCCATCTGCTCAATCATGATGTCTTTGAGCATCTGCTTGGCGGTATCGGCATCCTTGACCTTGTTTTCGCTCACGCGGCGGCGCAGTTCATCCATAATGGCGGTTGTCGCCTTCATGCCGCAGTCGGACATGAGCAGAATATCTTCGAGTTCCTCATAGAAATCCTCGTCAATCTTCCTTGTTTCCTTCACCAGCGTATCGACGCGCCCCATCAGCGAATCACGCGTCTTGGTCAATCCTTCACGCAGTTTTGCGAACAGTCCCATCGTCATTCCTTCTTTCATATAAGTTATGGGAGACCCCAGAGGCGCTGCCTCTGGACTCCGCAAGGGGCGCTGCCCCTTGACCCTGCAAGGGAGTTCCTCCCTTGACCCTTTCTCGCGATTGAGTTGGTGACACTTGCATACAGTGTCCGCGTGTTTATCCAGCGAACCTACGGTTCGGATTGGACGTTCCGGCACAAGCCAAGAAGCATGAAGCCCCAGCTTGCGCAAGCATCAAGCCTTATGCTTCTCCAAGAACACCATCAGCACCGCCACATCCGCGGGCGACACCCCCGGAATCCGGCTCGCCGCCGCAAGCGACCGCGGACGCTGCTTCATCAGCTTCTGCCGCGCTTCAATCCGAAGCCCGGTCACTTCCTCGTAGGGCAAATCCTCCGGCAGCAGCGTCTCTTCCATCTGCCGCGCGTGGCGAATCAGCGTCTCCTGTCGCTCCAAATAGCCCTCGTACTTCACCGAGATTTCCGCCTGCTCCTGCGCAGGCTTGCCGAATTGCCTAATCTCCGGCGAAAGCTCCGCCAGCGCTGACAGCGTGATTTCCGGGCGTTTCAGCAGTTCCACCGCGCTTAGCCCATTCTGTGCTTCCGGCTGATGATGCTTCTCCAGCCAGTCGTTCAGCGCGACGCCGGGCGTGTACTTCGCCTTGCGGAGTTCGCCCAGCAGCTGCGCGGTTTCCGATGCCTTGCGTTCCGTGCGCTCCATGCGCTCCCGCGTCGCCAGACCCGCCTCGTAGGCGATGCGCGTCAGGCGCAAATCCGCATTGTCCTGCCGCAGGGATAAGCGGTGCTCGGCGCGGCTCGTCATCATGCGGTACGGCTCGTCCGTGCCTTTCGTCGTCAGGTCATCCGTCAGCACGCCGATGTACGCCTGATCGCGCGTGAGCACAATCGGCGGCTTGCCCTGCGCCGTCAAAGCGGCATTCATGCCCGCCAGCAAGCCCTGCGCAGCGGCTTCCTCGTACCCGGATGTGCCGTTGATCTGCCCCGCAAAAAACAGCCCCCGCACATCCAGACTTTCCAGCGTCGGGCGCAATTGCCGGCTGTCGATGCAGTCGTACTCAATCGCATACGCCAGCCGCGTCAGCTCACACCGCCGCAAACCCGGCACGGAGCGGTACATCTCCCACTGTACATCCTCCGGCAGCGATGTGGACATGCCCTGCACATACCATTCGCGGCTTTGCATTCCTTCCGGCTCCAAGAATACCTGATGGCGCTCCTTGTCGGCGAACTTGACGATTTTATCCTCAATCGACGGGCAGTAGCGCGGCCCGATGCCGTGGATTTTGCCGGAATACAGCGGCGCACGGTGGAGATTTCGGCGGATGATGTCGTGCGTTTCCGGTGTCGTCCATGTCAAATAGCATGCGTAGGTATTGTGCAGCGCGCGGTCAGTCATAAACGAGAACGGCGTCACTGGCTCGTCACCGGGCTGGGGCGTCATTTCGTCGAAATCAATCGTCCGCACGTCGATGCGCGCGGGCGTCCCCGTCTTGAACCGCCGGAGCGGAAAGCCGATGCGCGTCAGGCTGCCGCTGAGGTTCGGCGCGCTCATCAGCCCCTGCGGCCCGCCCGGCGTGATGCTCTCGCCGATGATAATCTGGCTGCGGAGGTACACGCCGCACGCGACAACCGCGACCTTGCAGGAGATATGCTGCCCCGTCGTTGTCGTTACGCCGGTGACATGCCCGTTCTCGACGTCAATCGCGGCGACTTCTCCCTGCCGGACGGTCAGGTTGTCCTGCGTCATCAGTGCGGTACGCATCCGGTTCTGGTACTGCTGCTTGTCCGCCTGTGCGCGCAGGGCATGAACCGCCGGGCCTTTGGACATATTGAGCATTCGGCTTTGGAGGAACGTATCGTCGATGGCGCGCCCCATTTCGCCGCCCATTGCGTCCAGTTCACGCACAAGATGCCCCTTTGCGCTGCCGCCGATGACCGGATTGCACGCCATGAGGGCAATCCCATCCATATTCAGCGTCAGCAGGAGGGTATCAAGCCCCATGCGCGCCCCTGCGAGGGCGGCTTCACAACCCGCGTGTCCGCCGCCGATGACTACCAGATCCTTCATCATACGCCTTCTGCTCCTCGGAAATAGGATTCCAGTATGATTATACCATAGGGAGGGGGAAAAGGAAAGAGGGAGAGGCGAAATTAGGGCGGGAGGAATGCGGATAAACACGCAGAAGGAGCAAGGAAAAAGCAAACAACGCCATCGCGCCAGATGGGCGCAGCTTTCTATCCCCCCATCTCAAGCAAAATCAAGCGAAATCAAATGAAATCAAGCCAATTCAAATGAAATCAAATTTTCTTGCCAATTGCGGGCATCCGTGCTATCATGCGCATATAGCGAACGCAAGTTCCTATATTTCGCGGCGTACCTGCCCGCGCCGCCGTACCCATCACACAAGGAGGAGCGAAATTGACTGACATTACCACTACTCTCACTTATACCGCTGACCTCACCCGTCCCCTGCGCCGCATGAATATCCCCGCGCTGTTCATCACCGATGCGCGCCGGGCGCACCGAATCACCGTCACGGTTCTCCGCGCGGGAAATCCCGTTGACCTTGGCGACACCGCCGTTTCCGGCACGGTCAAGCACCTGCGCACCGGCACAACCATCCCTCTTAGCGGCAGCGCGCAGGGCAGCATTGCGTCCGTCACCCTGCCGCCCGCCGCCTACGCCCAGCCCGGCGACATCGAAATCTATGTCACCCTGACCAGCGGCGACGTGCAGAACTGCATTTTCGCCGCAACGGGCTGCGTTTTTCCCTCTTCCACCGACCGCGTGGCGGATGTTCCCGGTTTTTACTCGCTTGCGGCGCTGCAGGAGCAATTTTCGTCGCTGGACGCGCGCCTTCGTGCGCTGGAGGAAATCGGCATCCCCGTCACGGCCACCGACCAGCTTGTTTCCACACAGGCGCTTGATTCGTGGAAGTTCAACCTGATTGCCACAACCGCGAACACGGCGTATTCCTCGACCGCCGAAGCCGCTCCGTCCTACGACGACGCAAGCTGGCGGACGGTCAGCGTGCCGCATGACTGGTCGGTGGAGCTGGACTTCAATGCGTCCAGCCCAGCGACGTATGAGGGCGGGTATCTGGATGGCGGCGACGCGTGGTATCGCACGACGGTCAGCGTGAACAAGCAGAACGGGCGGCGGTATGTGCTGTGCTTCGACGGCGTGTACATGGAATCGACCGTGTACGTCAACGGGCAGCAGGTACACAAGAATTATTACGGCTACAACCCGTTCGCGGTGGATGCGACGGAACAGATGGTCAGCGGCGTGAATACGATTGCGGTGTTTGTGCGCAATGAACAGCCGTCGTCGCGCTGGTACTCCGGCAGCGGAATGATTCGCCCGGTGGAACTGGTGACGCTGCTGGATGACCAGATTCGCATGGAGAACATTCGCGTAACGACCCCGAAGCTGGACAGCGACCTGACCAACGGCGAAACGGTTGTCGCGTTTGACGCGGTGAACAAAACAGGCGCGGAAGCGTCGGCGACGTTCACGGTAGATTTGTACGACCCGGACGGCGCAAAAGTCGGCACGGCGGATGCGTCGGCGGTGATTGCGGCAGGAGAAACGCAGAACGTCAGCGCGACGGTAGCGTACCGCAGCCCGAAGCTATGGCACATCAGCGACGCGCAGCAGCGGGATTTGATGGAAAACGGGAAAAGCGTATCGGCATCGGGCAATCCGCTGACGTGCGAGAACGCGCTGGCGGGGAAACCGCTTGGCGCACTGCATGTCTGGGGCAAAAGCACGCAGGACGGCGTGCCGACCCCGACCGCGCCCGTGCCGATTGTCAGCGCGGGTGACGGCGGAACGGTGGTGGTCACGGTGTCGGACGGCGCGAACAATTCGCAGACGCTGACGCTGCAAACGCCGAACGCGCTTCCGGGCATCCCGGTTTCCTCCGGCGGAAACTACACGGACGAAAACGGGCAGCAGTGGATTTGCGACGAGGTGGATTTGGCGCGCGGGGTGCGCGTGCAGCGCATCACCAAAATCAAGGTTACATCGTCGCTTAGCTGGCAAACAACGGGAAATGCGGTTGACCGTTACTTTGCGTGGTTCAGCGGCATTTACACGTCCAACGTGCTCTGCACGCACTTTTCCACCGCTCTTGGCTCTGAAACGATCGGCGGGGCGATTGCCAATCAGAATAACCTTGTCGGCTTTGCATTCGCCGAAAAAGGCACGACGACCCTCAATGACTTTAAGCAGTTTTTGGACGAGAATGACGTTTTTATTTGGGCTGCGCTTGCTACACCGGTGGAAACCGCCCTTTCCGCCGCTGAAATTGCCGCATACAAGGCGCTGACCACCTATGCCCCGACGACCGTCATCAGCGTGAGCGGCGGCGCGGGGCTGGCGGCAAGCTATCATCAGAGCATTCTGCCCAGCAATGCGCCGGCTGCGCTTTTGACGGCTTCCCCGGCGAACCTCTACGAAGCACAGCTCAGCGCGAAGGTCGGCAATCGGGTTCAGCGGTCAAAGCGCGTGACCTACGGCTACCGCAGTATCCGATTCGACAAGGACACGGGCTTCTATCTCAACGGCATCCACACGAAGCTGAAAGGCGTGTGCGTCCACCACGACGGCGGGTGCATCGGCGCGGCGGAGAACCGCAGCGCCATTGAGTGGCAGGTGGACATCCTGACCAATATGGGCTGCAACGCGATTCGCCTGACGCACAACCCGTTCGGCGCGGAATACCTCGACGTATGCCAGCGCAAGGGCGTGCTGCTGGTGGAAGAGCTATTCGACTGCTGGACGAAGAGCAAGAAGCAGAAGGATTTCGGGCGGTATTTCGCCGACCACTACGCCGAAGTCGTGACCAGCACGATTCGCCGCGATTGGAACAATCCGGCGGTCATCATGTGGTCGCTGGGCAACGAAGTTCGCACGAATTTGACGCTCGGCGACTATTCATCCAGCGAGATTGTGAATGTCTGCACGATGGTCAACAGCGCGGTGAAAGCCCTCGACAGCACCCGCCCAACGACGATGGGCAATAACGCCCCCGGCGGCAATCTGGCGGCGCTGATGGCTATCGTTGATGTCGTTGGCATCAACTACAACGGCAACAATCAGACCTACCAGACCGACCGCCCGATTTACGGCAGCGAAACGACCTCGGCGCTTTCCAGCCGCGGCGTATACGCGTTGGACAGCGCGAACATGGCGTATCCTTCCTACGACAACAAGGCGGTTTCGTGGGGCAACACGGCGGCAGAAACGGTGAACGCCTACTTAAGTAGCGAGCGTTCCTGCGGTCATTTCGTCTGGACGGGCTTTGACTACATCGGCGAACCGACCGAATGGAACAAATACCCGGCGAAGAGCAGCTATTTCGGCATCGTAGACACTTGCGGTTTCCCGAAGGACATTTACTTCATGTACCAGTCCATGTGGGACAGCCGCCCGATGATTCACATCCTGCCGCACTGGACGCACGAATCCGGCAATATCGACGTATGGCTGTACTCGAACTGCGCGTCGGTTGAACTCTTCCTGAACGGAACGTCGCTGGGCAAGAAGGCACTTGCGCAGCGCGGGACGAAGAATCAGTACGCCTATACGGTGGCGTATGCGGCGGGAACCATCGTCGCGAATGGTTACGACGCTTCCGGCAACCTGATTGCGCAGGACATTCAATACACGGCGGGAACGCCCGCGAAACTGGCGCTTTCCAGCGACAAGACAGCGGTCAACACCGCATCGGATGATTTGGTCTACATCACCTGCGACGTACTTGACAAGAACGGCACGCTCTGCCCGACGGCAAGCAACAGCGTGACCTTCACGGTCGTGGGCGGAACGATTATCGGCACGGACAACGGTCACGGCGCGAATGTGGAGAAGCTCTCCGGAAGCCGTCACGCCGCGTTCAGCGGGAAGTGCCTTTGCGTGGTGAAGCACGACGGCGCTTCCGGAGCAATGAAGATTACGGCGACGGCGAACGGCTTGACGGCGGGGACAATCAGCGTGACGAAGGGCGAAACCACCATCGCGGCAACCGCTCCGGCAGCGTCTTTTGTGGACGCGACGAATCCGCCGATGCGCGACGTGAGCGAACCGGCAGAAGCCGCGCCGACGATTTCCGCCATCAGCGCGGACAAAACGACGGCGGCGCTGAACGAGGAAATCACCTTCACCATGACTGTCAAAAACACGACGAGCATCCGCGTGTACATTGACGGCAGCGTGAACCGCTACATCTACGACGTAACGGACGGGACGATGACCTACAAGCTGTCCTTCACGGACGCGGGCAGCGGCACGCGCACGGTTGCGTTTGAGCCTTGCAGGGGCGACGTGGTGGGCAAGAAGACGGCGGGGATGGTGATTACGCTGGCGAACAGCTGATGCTATTAAGGCAATACCGCACAAATGAGTTGGTGCGATGGCGAATGCATTTTTTGTCAGATGCGATTGCAGAAATCGAAGGTTTACTGGAGGTAAATCGAGATTTCTGCAAGAAGCAGATGGCAGAAAAGGCATCGCCAGCGCTGCCGACGAATTGTGCGGTAGTGCCTTAACCCAATCGAAAAGGGAGCAGCTCATGCGGGCTGCTCCCCCTTTTCTTTGATTTCGATTTCTGGTATAATGACTTACGCAAGATGCCGCGCAAGCACATTCTGCACCAGCGCGCCGTCTACCTTGCCCTTCACGCGCGGCATGAGCGTTTTCATGATAAGCCCCTTCTGCTTCGCGGTCGGCGCATCCAGTCCCAGTTCCGCCAGCACAGCGGTCACTTCCGCCTCCACCTCGTCCTCGGACATCATCTTCGGCGCGAACTCCTGATATACCTTCATGCGCAGCGTGTTTTCCGCGATAATATCCTCACGGCCGTTCGCCTGCTCAATGGATTCCTGACACTGCTTGATTTCGCGCAGGACGACGGCGTTCTCTTCGTCCTCCGTGAGGTCGGCGCGCTTGTCAATCGCCTTGTTTTTCAGCGCGGACAGCAGCAGCGACAGCGCTTCCTTGCGCTCCTTGTCGTGATCCTTCATTGCCTGCATCATCGCGGCGCGGACGGTTTCGATTCGAGACATATTCCTCATCCTTTCCTGATGGATTTCAGGCATATTGTACACCCCTTTGACCTATTTGTCCAGCATATCAAGGAGGATTTTGTGATGCTTTCCAAGCGCGAAAAGCTGTTTGCCGCCGTTTCCGATTTGCACGGGCTGATTTGCCCCGTCTGCCGCCGTCTGCTCTCCCGGCAGGGCGACAATTTGATTTGCGCGGGCGGCCACGCCGTAAATGTGAACCGGCGCGGGTGCGTTAATCTGCTTTCGGCGCAGGCGGATACGTTCTATGACGCGGCGCTGTTTGCCGCCCGTGAGCGCGTGTTCGCGGCGGGGTGCTATCAGCCGGTCGCAGACGCCATCGACGCGCTGCTGCCGGATGCGCCACAAAAGCTGCTTGACGCGGGCTGCGGCGAAGGCTGGTACCTGAACGCTCTGCTGACGCGCCGAACCGACAGCATCGGTGCGGGCATCGACATCAGTCGGGACGCGATTCTGCAAGCAACCAACCAGCCCTGCCAAGCCGTCTGGTGCGTGGGGGATTTGCGCCGCCTGCCTTTTGCGGACGGCACGTTTTCCGCCGTGCTGGATGTGCTGACCCCCGCGAATTACGACGAGTTCCGCCGCGTACTATCCCCGGACGGCATGCTGGTGAAGGTCTATCCGGGGCAGGACTATTTGCGGGAGATTCGCGCGGCGCGGGGCATGTCCGCCTACGAGGAAGGGCAGGTGGATGCGTACCTGCGGGAGAAGGCACAGCTGGTGAAGGCGGTGCGGGTGCATGAGACACTGCCCGTTCCGCCGGAATTATGGGGCGATTTCGTGCGCATGACGCCGCTGAATCACGATTTGTCGGCGGCGGAGAAGGATGCGCTGGCGCAAAGGGCAGATGCGCATGTGACGGTGGATTTGCACGTTGCGCTGTGCAAATTCAGATAAAGAAACGGCAGCCTTCCCGCGATTTGGGGAGAGCTGCCGTTTTGATTATTTCCGCTTCCACGCAACGAGCGTCAGTTCAGGGCCAACATAAGTGCCAATCAGGCACCCGATTTTGACGCAGCGGATATCCTGAATGCCGAGATTCGCCGCTTCAATCTGCGACTTGATGAGCGCAACCGTCTCCGGGCAGTCCGCGCCGCCGATATAGACCGGGACATCCGGGTCGGGCGGACACTCCTTCAGCTGCTCGATGTACCACGCGCGCCCCTTCGCCATTCCGTGCACCATGCCCGCCTTGCTGACGATGCCGTCCTCAATCTTCAGCGTCGGCTTGATGCTCAGGCGGTTGCCCAGCTTGCCCACCAAAGGCGAAAGGCGTCCGCCCATGACGAGATATTTGAGGTCAGCCGCCATGCCGATGATTTTGTAGTGCGCCATCACGTCGCGCAGCTTCGCCAGCATGGTCTGCATGTCGCTGACACCCTCGCGGCGATAGCGCAGCGCCTGATCGACGAGCATGTACTCCGCGCACGTCGCGTTGAGCGAATCCAGCACCGTCACGCGCGCCGGGTCGTGACACGCCTCCCGCGCAATGCACGCCGACTGGTAGCACCCGGACAGCTTCGACGAGCCGGTTATCACCAGCACTTCGTCCTCCGGATTCTCCAGCAGACGGTTGAAGCACTTGCGGTAATGTTCCACCGGCACCTGGCTGGTCTTGGGAAGCTCCTTGGCAACCCGCAGGCGCGCATAAAAATCATCCTGCGTCAGGGATACGCCGTCATCCCAATATTCCTCCATGCCGAAGCGAATCGGCAGCGGCATCACGATGAGATCAGCGGCCTTGGCTTCCTCCTGCGTAAAATCGGACATGGATTCGGTGACGATGCGAATCATGCTTTCCTCCCATAATGCGGCAAAACGCCGGGAATATCAACAAATACGAAGCATAGCATAAAACCTTGACCGTGTCAAGCATTCAGCAGAAAGATAAACGAGCGTTGAAAATTCATTCTCTCTCCGCGGCGCGCAAATGTAAAAACAGCGCCCTTTGCTTGCAATATCCGCCGAAAACGGGTATACTGATGGAGGAATCAACGAAGAGGAGGCGCAGTATGCAGCCGCGGCAAATGATTCAAAGGCTGATGAACAATATCAGCACCGTTATCGTGGGCAAGCAGGAAGTTATCGAATATGCGCTGATTGCGCTGTTGTGCCGGGGGCATGTGCTGATTGAGGACGTGCCGGGCGTGGGCAAGACGACGCTCGCCAGCGCCTTGGCGAAATCGCTGGACTGCACGTTCCGGCGCATTCAGTTCACCCCCGACCTGATGCCCTCCGACGTGACAGGCTACACGCTGGTCAACTTCAAGACCGGCGAAACGGAATACCGCGAAGGCTCGGTGATGAGTCAGGTGGTGCTGGCGGACGAAATCAACCGCACCAGCCCGAAAACGCAGTCCGCCCTGCTGGAAGTGATGGAAGAGCAGCAGGTGACGGTGGATGGCGTGACGCACCCCGTGCCGCAGCCCTTTATCGTGCTGGCGACGCAGAATCCGGGCGAATTTGTGGGCACATATCCCCTGCCGGAAGCGCAGATGGATCGCTTTTTCCTGCGCCTGTCCATCGGCTACCCGACGATTGAGCAGGAGATGGACGTGCTGGAACGCTATTCCGGCGTGGTGAAGCCGATGGCGACGCTGTCCCCCGTCTGCTCGGCGGCGGACGTTATTGCCATGCAGGAAATGGTTACGCAGATTTACTGCTCGCCGGAGGTTCGCTCGTATGTGGCGACCATCGCCGCCGCCACCCGTCAGGATGCCGCCTTGCAGCTGGGCGCATCCACCCGCGCCGCCATTGCCCTCATCCACGGGGCGCAGGCGTGCGCGCTGCTCGCCGGGCGCGACTACATCGTGCCGGAGGACGTGCAGCACATGGCAGTGCAAGTGCTTGCGCACCGCCTCGTGCTCAGCCCCGAAGCGCGCATGAAGGGCGTGACGCCGGAAAGTGTCGTCCGGCGCATCGTCCAGAATACGCCCGTGCCGGTGAAGCTGTGAGCGCCATGAAGCAGGCAGAGAACCGTTCGGCGCGGCAGGTGACGCTGCATTTGACACTGCCCATTCTCGTCACGCTGACACTGCTGACAGCAGCGTTCTCCACCGGCAGTCCCGTTTTCCTGATGCCCGCGCTGCTGATTGCGCTGCTGTGCCTGAGCGGGATTTACGGCGTGTTCCGCGCGTCCGCCACGCTGGAGGTATCCTCCCGCGCCTCCACCGAGCGGGTGCAGCGCGGCGAAGATGTGACGCTGAGCGTGCAGGTCAAGCGGCGCGGGTGGATTCCGCTTGCCCCGATGTGGCTGGAACTCTCCAGCGTCAACGGCGCGAACAGCACTGCCAGCGGTACGCAGATGATGCAGCTCCGTCCGGGGCGGTCACAGGCGCTGGAGCTTACCTTCCATGCCGCGCACGTCGGCGCGATTCAACCCGGCGTGCAGAGCGTGATGCTGTCGGACTTCTTCGGCGTATGCACGATTCGCCAGAAGCCGAATATGGACGGCGGGGAACTGCTCGTACTGCCGCAGCTGTTCGACATCGCGCCGCTCCGCCTGTCCTCCGGCGAAATGGGCACGGAAGCGATGGCGCGCGCCTCCGAGGACGTGACGAACCCCACCGACGTGCGCACCTATCAGCCCGGCGACCCGATGAAAAAAATCCACTGGAAGTTATCCGCCCGCAAGCAGGAGGCGCTCGTTCGCCGCTTTGAAGACCCCGTTCAGCCGGACGCGCTCGTCCTGCTGGACTGCGCCGAACCGCCAAAGCAGGCTGATTCGGAGGAAGACGCCGACCTGCGCGACGCGCTGATTGAAACCGCCGCGTCGGTGATGGTACAGGCAGCGAAAGCCGAGCATCCGGCGCGCCTTCCGCTTCCCGGCGCGCACCCGGTGGAGCTGGACAAGGACATGGGGCTGAAAATGCTGCTGGAAAACCTTGCGTGCGCGGATTTCAGCAATCCGGAGCCTTTCGCGAAGGTGCTGCTGCTGGAAATGCGGCGGATGCGGAAGGTGGGGTGTACGGTGGTGATTACGGCGCGTTTGGATAGTCAGATGGTGGATGTGATGCTGTCGATGCGGAGGATGGGGCCGAATGTGCGGCTGTATCTGGTAACGCAAACGCCGGAGGACGCGCGGCTGATGCCGATGATTTTGAAGCTGCAGGAAGTTGGGGTAGAGGTGGGGTATGTGAAGCCCCTGCCGCTGTAAAGGCGAAAAAAGCCGCTTAACCCAAAGCGTAGGGAAAAGCACTCAAGCCGGGCGGCAAAAAAAGGGTCAAGGGGGAATCCCCCTTGCGGGGTCAAGGGGCGGAGCTCCCTTGTAGGGTTTGGGGCAACGCCCCAACTGTTCCACGGGCGACCAATTCAAAGGGAAAAGTCCACAAAGGCGCAGGCAGCGAAACGTCCCTGCCAGTAACTTTGCGCTCCCGCAGGAGCGCCCCCCAAGCTGCTCTTTCCAACATCTATGCTGTGTCGCGCCAGATGGGCGCGACCGGATTGCTTGCAAGCATAGCTGCTTTTGCCCGCAAGCAGGGGATTTCGCCTCTGCGGAGGCGACAAGGGGACAATGGAAACAGACGAAGTCTGCGGTCGCCCCCTTGCCCCCTTCGGGTCGCCACTAACGAAGTTGATTTTTTTCGAATCATCAATAAAAGTATTAACTTCCCGTTCATCAGGAGATTTTCGCCATGCAATACTGCGCCTTGGAAAAAGAGGGTTTTCTGGGGACATTCTACGAGCGCGAAACGCCGTCGGAGAAGGCCGTCATCCTCGTGGGCGGAAGCGGCGAGGGGCGCACCGTCAAGGTTTTGCAGCCTTGCGCGCGGAAAATCGGCATGACCGAGCTGTCCCTCGGCGCGGCGTATACGCTGCTGTGCGCGGATGGAAAATCACCCGAAGCAACGCAGCGTCTGCTGGCGAAAATGATGACGATGGAAGCAAAATACCCAAAGGACTCCAACCGTGCCTGTGCGGACAGTTGGACGAAGCTGGTTGATTTTTTCCAAACAAACATGGTGAGGAGGTGTCTGCTCTGCCAAAGGAATTGCGCAGCGCGGTTTCGCGCGGGATTCTGGCACTTTTGATGGCGTCGGGGCTCATCCTGACGCTTTTGTGCGTCACGGGCGAATCGTCGCTCTGGGCGCTTGCGCTGGGGACAAGCCTGCCGGTGATTGCGCTGCTGTCCATCCTGCGGACGCGCCCCGGCGGAAAAGTGCTCGCGGCGGGCATCACCGCAGCGGGCGTGATTGTATGGCTGATTGCAGGCGGCGCGGCGGACGCGGTTGAGGTCGTTCGGGCGCTGCTGCTGCATTTTTCGGGGCTGACGGCGGCGCTTCCGCTTGTCGCGCGACCTTTCGCGGCGATTCTCGGCGTAACTTGCGGTTTCATTGGCTATGGGCTGACCAGCCGCCGCGTGGGCGCATATCCGGCACTGGCGACGGTGCTGCTGATGGCGCTGCTGCTCTGGCTGGGCAATCGCCCGGACGCGCTGTGGGGCTTGCTGCCCGCCATCATCCCGTGCGTTGCGCTGCTGATGGTGTCCGGGTACGACGAAATTTCCGTCACGCGCGTGCTGCCGCTGACGCTTGTTGTCGTTCTGCTGAGCTTCACAGGCGTTGCCATCGGCGGCATCACCGTTCAGCCAATGAAGGAAGCGGCGGATGCCCTGCGCCAGAAAATTTATGACTACCTTTTCTTCACCAGCGCGCGCGACGTGTTTTCCATTGCCTCGCAGGGGTACTATCCTCAAGGGCCGACGCAGCTTGGCGGCGCGGCGACCCCCAGCGAACGCCCCGTTCTTCGCGTGAGCGGCAGCGGGCGAATTTACCTGCGTGCCGTAACCAAAAGTTCATACACAGGCAGCATGTGGATTGACGAAACAGGCGGGCGGCGCTACCTGTGGAGCAGCCCGCGCTGGCAGAATCTGCGCTCCCAGACATTCGACCTGACGCTGCCGGACGAGACACTCGCGGCGAATCTGCCAACAAAAACCGTCACCGTCACCATGCTGTCGGACAGCGCAAGCAGCCTGTTTGTGCCGCAGCGCATCCGCGAATTGTCCGTGGGCAGCGGCATCGTGCCGTATTTCAACGCGGGCAGCGAGATTTTCGCGACGCGGAATTTAACCTCCGGCGACACATGGACAGCAACGTATGTTGATTTGACCGCCGGGCAGAGCGGCTTGGCGGAGCTGATTGATGCGGGCGCGCAGCTGACCGACGCCCAGTACGAGGACATCCGCAAGCTGTACACCGGGCTGCCCGGTCACCTCGAACAGCGCCTGTTCGACTTCGCGCGCAATGCAGCCGGAAACGCCGATTCACCCTACGAAATGGCGCGCAGCATCCAGTCGTATTTGCAGACGTACTGCCGCTATTCGCTGGATATTCCCGAACAGGCGTCGAACCTCGATTTCGTATCGACTTTCCTGCTGATGACGCGCGAGGGCTACTGCACGCACTTCGCGTCCGCCATGACGGTGCTGTGCCGCATGGTCGGGCTGCCCGCGCGGTATGTGGAAGGCTTCGTGGCGGATGTGGACGCATCGGGGCAGACGGTCGTGACCGGCACAAGCGCCCACGCGTGGACGGAAATCTACTTTCGGGGCGTGGGCTGGGTGACGTTCGACGCAACGCCGTGGACATCCACGCAGAACGCCTCGTCCGCGCCCAACCAGCCGGATGATCTGCCGACGCCATCGGTTTCGCCGTCTCCATCGCCCTCCCCGTCGCCTTCGCCAACACCCTCGCCTTCGCCGGAGATGGACAACTCATCGGCTTCACACGAACCGACCAGCACGCCATCCCCCGCACCGTCGCCCTCGCCGGAAGCGAATCTGCCGACGAATACCCCTGAACCCGCACCGGCGCCGCCGGACAATCCACCGCCGGACGTGCCGTGGCTGCTGCTGATTCTGCTTGCGCTGATGGCGGCGGCTGGCGGGCGCATTTGGTGGACACTGCCGACCACGCGCGACAAGCAGGCGAAGGATGAAAGCACACGCTGCATGGTATGGATGCAGGCGACGCACGATGCCCTGCGAATGGCGGGCTTGCGGCGCGGACGCAGCGAAACGCCGCAGCAGTTCTTCCAACGCGCAGACGCAGCCGTTCACGCACAGGGCGCGCTGGCCGTCGTTGGAGAAATCGAGACGCTGGCGTTCTATGCCCGCGCAGACTTGCTGCCCAGCGACACACAGGCGCTTCGGCAGGCGTATCAGGCGCTCTGGCAGGGCATGAAGCCGCTCCGCAAGGCATATCTGACACTCTACCGGGCGATTGTGCCGATGAAAATGCGCAACTTTACACAAAGCTAATACCAAAAACAGGGCTGCCTCGAGCGTGAAGCAGTCCTGTTTGTATTTATCTGATAGTTACGAAATTGTCTGGTCGAAGAACACGTTTTCGTCGCCCGTCGTGGTGATTCTCATCTGCACATGGACACCGCGTTCCGTCTTTTCCACCGTCAGCGTGTCTTCCTCCACCATCTCCGGCTCGAAGATTTTCAGCGTCAGCCGACCGTCCTTCATCCCCCATGCCCCCAGCGCCGGCGTATCGGCTTTATCGCGCGTGAAGAAGGGTTCGCAGTGCACAGCGCGGTGAATCGTGTGCCACCTGCCGCGCCCGGCAGTGACGAGCAGCTGCCCCTGCACATTCCGCATTGTCAGCATATCGCCATCCAGCGTCAGGCGCATCCAGACGTTCGGCGCATCCAAGTTCAGGTATTCCGGCGGAATCGGGCTGCCGTCGTCCTCCGGCAAATCGCGTTCGTAGCGCAGATTCGCCGTCTTTTGGCGCAGGCGTTCCGTAACCTCTGGTTCATCCACCACAGCATCCGATTCGTACTTCATCAGCACCTCGTCGTAGTACGCATTCAGCACGCCGCCCATGTTCTGCGTAAGGCAGTTTGTGACCAGAATGGTGTCCGTCGCCGGATGCACGACGCAGAGCTGCCCGTACATGCCGGCCGCGCGGAACGCCCCGTGCCGGCACTGCCAAATCTGGTAGCCGTAACCCTGCGCCCAGTCGCTGTTCGGGTCGTCGCCGTTGCCAATTTGCCGCCTCGTCGCCTCGCGGACGTACCATTCCGGCACAAGCTGCTGCCCGTTCCAGCGCCCGGATTGCATCAGCAGAATGCCGAGCTTTGCGATGTCCTCCGGGTGCAGGGAAAAGCCGAAGCCGCCCGTGCAGATGCCGTTCGGATCGCGAATCCACCGCGTGCCGGTGATGCCCATTGGCGTAAGCAGTTTCTCGCGCAGGTACTCTTCAAGGTCGATGCCGCGCTGTTTGAGGGCGGCAGACAGCATATACGTCGCGCCCGTATTGTAACGGAAAGTTTCACCGGGTGTATCCACGAAAGGCTCGCGCAGGAACGCCGAAATCGCGTCATCCCACGCATTTTCCTGATGGAACGGCTCGTTCCCCTGCCCCGTTGACATCATCAGCAGATGCCGAATCGTGAGCATTTGCAGCTGCGGCGAATCGGGCGCGTTCTTCACCTGCTCCGGGAACAAATCGACAATGCGCTCATCCAGGCGGATTTTCCCCTCGCCCGCCGCGATGCCAATCGCCATGGCCGTGAACGTTTTGCTCAAAGAATAGACAGTGCGCAGCTGCTCCTGCGTGTAGGGCGGCCAATATGCTTTGTACAGTACCTGATTATGGCGCAGCAGCATCATGCTGACAACGCTGATGTTCTCTTTTTCCAGCCGCTCCAGCAGATTCAGGATGTTTTGACTGTGCAGCCCCATTTCTTCCGGGGTTGTCCGCATCAGCTGATTCATGGTTTCCGCCTCCTTCAAATCGCGAAAGAACCCAAACTCGAGGGTGAGCGACATGTTTTTCTCCACGATTTCCGGCACGCGCAGCACCCCGAACCGCCACAGCAGCGGATACACATAGCTCACGCCGCGGATATCCCCCAGCGCCTTCGGGCGGTCGGCATACCCAACCTCACGTGCGCGCCGGAACGCCAGACAGACGCTGCTCCACGAGAGCGTCTTGCTCTTCTCGCGCCGGTCGATGAGCAGTTCGCGGTTCGGCTGCCCGTTCTGCCCGATTTTCAGGCAGTAGGTGAACGGCAGCCCCGTCGCGGTGCGAAACGGCATCCCCTGACACGCCACCACCGCGCGCCAGAGCGCCTCTTCCGCGTTCTCCGACGCCCCTTGCAGCGCCCGAATCGCTGCTTCGGCTTCGTTTGTCATGTGCATTTTCCTTTCGCTTCTTTTTCCCATCATAGCACATTTTCCCGTTCCGCGCAAGTTCCTTCTACTATATGCCGAAAATCAATGGGGAGAATAGCCAAAAAACAATACAAAAACAGCAAAAAGGGCTTGACAAGCGCGCAAATTGCGTGTATGATTGTCGCATAAACCGGTGACGGAGAAGAGTACCTGCTTCTCAGTCCGGCACAGGGAGTCGCTGATAGTGGGACGGCGGCGCGGACGGCAGCAGCGAATGGGCTCCGGAGGGTTTGCCCCAAGGTGGAGAGTTGGGGAAGCAAGGGCGCGCGCGGAAACGTGCGGATGCGATTGCTTTCCATCAGCCGCATCGTAGGGCAGAACGGGAATCTGCACCCGTTATCATGGCAGCGCATATCAAGTGTATGCGGATGAGTGCGCTTTTCGTACAGAAAAGCGAAGCTGAGTGGCACCGCGGGAATACCGCCTCAGTCGGAAACGACTGGGGCGTTTTTTGTTCCAATAAAAAACGACGACTTAGGAAAGGAAGGTACCCCATTATGATGAAGAAGCTGACTGCCCTGCTGACTGCCCTGTTCCTCCTGCTGAGCGCGACCGCCCTTGCGGACGAGGTGATTCACATCGGCATCATCCAGTTCGCCGAACACGGATCGCTCGACAACTGCCGCATCGGTTTCATCGAAGGTCTGGCCGAAGAAGGCTTCGTCGAAGGCGAAAACGTTGTGTTTGACATTCAGAACGCGCAGGCGGACACCGCCATTTCTGCCCAGATTGCCGATGTGATGGCGGGCAAGTACGACATGATCTGCGCGATTGCGACCCCGGCGGCAATGGCTGCCTTCAACGCTGCGGAGGATGCGGGCATCCCGGTCATCTACACCGCCGTGTCCGACCCGGTCAGCGCCATGCTCGCCAGCGCCGACGGCAAGAACCCCGGCAACATCACCGGCACGAGCGACGCGCTGCCTGTGGAAGCCCAGCTCAAGCTCATCCGCGCGTTGATGCCCGATGCAACGAAGATTGGCATCCTGCACACGACAAGTGAAACCAACAGTGACGCAACCCTCGCCCTCTACAAGGAACTTGCCCCGAACTACGGCTTTGAAATCATCGACAAGGGCATTTCCACCGGCGCTGACCTCCCGATGGCGCTTGACGCGCTGCTCCCGCAGGTGGATTGCACCACGAACCTGACCGACAACACCGTCGTCAGCTACCTCGCCGTTGTGCTGGAGAAGTCCGAAGAATACGGCAAGCCCGTGTTCGGCAGCGAAATCGAGCAGGTCATCAACGGCTGCGTTGCGTCCGAAGGTATCGAGTATACCGAACTTGGTCGCCAGACCGGCCGCATGGCGGCGCGCGTCCTGCGCGGCGAAAGCGCCGAGGATATCCCCTACGAGACCATCAGCAATTCCTACCTGTACGTCAACCCCGATGCGCTGGCGGCATACGGTCTGACCGTCCCCGCGGAACTGTCCGAACGCGCCATCGACGTGACGGCAGAGTAAACAAGCCATTTCCTCTTCCTTCCGGCTGTATTCCCGCAGCCGGAAGGGTCTTGCATGTCCGGGCTTCCTTCCTATTATTATGCAGCTTCTTTCCCCGCAAACATCCACACAACGAGGTGACTGATTATGACGCTGAACATGCTCATCGGCATTCTGGAGCAAGGGCTCATCTATGGCATTATGGCAATGGGGCTTCTCATCACCTACCGTATTCTGGATTTTCCCGATCTGACCGTCGACAGTTCTTTCCCGCTGGGCGCGGCGGTCTCCGCCACGCTGACCCTCCAAGGCGTTGCGCCGTGGCTGACGCTGCTCATCGGCTGCGCGGCGGGCGGCATCGCCGGGCTGATTACCGGGCTGATTCACGTCAAGTGCCGCGTCCGCGATTTGCTCAGCGGCATCATCACCATGACTGGGCTGTACTCCATCAACCTGCATATCGCCCAGAACAAGGCGAATCTCCCCCTCTTTGGCGGCGATACGCTCTTCCGCAACGCCTTCACGAAGTCGCTGCCCAAGGCGATTTCCCCCTACACCACGCTCATCATCATCTTCCTGATTGCGCTGATTGCGAAAATTCTCCTTGACCTCTTCCTGCGGACGAAGTGCGGTTACCTCCTGCGCGCGGCGGGCGACAACCCGTCCGTCGTCACAACGCTCAGCCGCGACCAGGGCACGGTCAAAATCCTTGGTCTGATTATTGCGAATGCGCTGGTTGCGCTCGCGGGCGCGGTCATGTGCCAGCAGCAGCGTTTCTTCGACATTTCGATGGGCACCGGCACGATGGTCGCCGGACTTGCGTCCGTCATCATCGGCACAAACCTCTTCCGCCACGCCTCCTTCCTCCGCACCACCACCATGGTGCTGATTGGTTCGATTCTCTACAAGGCGTGTGTTTCGATTGCGATTTCGTTCGGTCTTGACGCGCAGGACATGAAGCTCATCACGGCAGTGCTGTTCCTCGCGATTCTTGTGCTGTCCAATACGCGGAAAAAGAAGGTGCGCATTCATGCTTGAAATGAAGAATATCACCAAAATTTACAACCCCGGCACGGTGCAGGAGACCTGCCTGTTCCGCGATTTCTCCCTCACGATTAACAAGGGCAGCTTTGTCAGCGTCGTCGGCAGCAATGGTTCGGGCAAAACGAGTATGCTCAACCTGCTCTGCGGGTCGATTCCGGTGGATGCGGGGCAAATCCTCATGGACGGGCAGGACATCACCCGCGTGAAAGAGTTCCGCCGCTACCGTCGAATGGGGCGTGTCTACCAAAATCCAGCAATGGGAACGTGCGGAACAATGACGATTCTGCAAAACCTGTCAATGGCGGACAACAAAGGCAAACCGTTCGGACTGACCCCCGGCACGAACCGCAAGAAGCTCGAAGCGTATCGAGCGATGCTGGCGCCGCTGGGTCTGGGCTTGGAGGACAAGATGGATGTGCCCGTCGGATCGCTTTCCGGCGGTCAGCGGCAGACGCTGGCACTGCTGATGGCGACAATGACACCCATTGACTTCCTGATTCTGGACGAACATACCGCCGCGCTCGATCCCAAGACTGCGGAAATCGTGATGCAGCTGACGAACAAGGTGGTGCAGGAGAAGCACCTGACGACGCTGATGGTGACGCACAACCTGCGCCACGCGGTAGAGTACGGCGATCGCCTGCTGATGATGCACCAAGGGCACGTCATCATGGACAAGGCGGGCGACGAGAAGCGCGCGCTGAAGGTGGACGATTTGCTGGACGTGTTTACTTCCATTAGTATCGAATGCGGCAATTAAACGGGGGCAATGCCCCTGTTTTTTCTTGCAGCTTTGCGCGTCTCAGCGTTATAATTCTTCTATCCGTTAGTTTTTCAAACTCCGCCGTGCGCCCGCGTCTCCCTTCCCCCCCGCTGCCGTGTTGAGTCGCGGGGGATTTTCTCTTCCCCAAAACGACAAAAAAGCGCCCTTGACTCTCGCGAATCAAGGGCTAATAGGAATCCGGCAGCGACTTATCCTCCCGGGCCGTGTCCAGCCAAGTACTTTCAGCA
>ENA-OYXX01000008-OYXX01000008.1-human-gut-metagenome-genome-assembly--contig:-NODE-8-length-83689-cov-8.787036_pt1 | contig 83689 bp, 78 predicted proteins | sample MGYA00243976_ERZ653434 | MGnify/ENA primary metagenome ERZ653434 (study PRJEB26926, sample SAMN06165112) | human gut metagenome | biome: ENVO:00009003; feature: ENVO:2100002; material: ENVO:00002003...
GAAGAGCGGCAACGTATCATTCAGGCTCTTGAGCAGACGGGAAACAACCGGAGACAAGCCGCCAAACTGCTGGGCATCTGCAAATCCACGCTTTACAATAAGCTGAAAAATATCGACTTGCCGAAATAAAACGCAGACAGGATATAAAACACATCCGCATCTTTGTCATCAAGACATGGATACGGATGCGCCGATTAATGAACTATAGTTGTTGTCAAGGTCTTATCAGAACTTTTTCTCCATTGATGATGTAGAACCCGGCAGGCAATGCGTGTACAGGCAGGTTGATACGCATACCTTGCAGATTGTAGATGCCTTCATTTGGACTCTTTTTGGGGAGTATCCTCAAAAATTGCATCAATGCCTGACGCGTTCTTGTCTTTGGGGTAAGCAAGCAGACAACCTGGCTTCAGTTCTTTCATTCTACACTCAAGAGTGCGCGAACGGTCCGGACTGACAAACTCGACACATTCTACCGGGTGTGCGTCATCGTATTCAACGGCAAACGACAGATGGTGTCGCTCCGCAAGTTCAAGGTCGGTGTATATGGTCGCTTTCTTCAGGTCGGAATCGTATGCAAGCGTATAGTCACTTGCAAGACGGGCTTTTCTGAAATCACCGTAGTCCTCAAAGTTGTAAAGCCCCACATCATCCGGGTCAAGACGGTCAACAAGCATCTTCTACAGTGTCATCTTCCATTCCCGGTTGGGATGAATGAACAAAATGGCGGAGGCATAATTGCCTTTCGGCTTTTTCATGGTAGCTTTCCATTCGTCCACTGCCGGATGCGTTGACCAGTTGTCATCGGTAATACCTACTTTGTCGCCGTCATATAAGTCCGAGATGTGTAGAGGCATTTCAAGCACAGTAGATTGGTTGCCGCTCCAGTCGTTGTTGATGCGACCGAAGAACGTAAACTCACTCAGTAGGTTTCATGCGGTATAGCACGATGCGAAGTTATAGTTCACCTCCTCAAGCATACTGTTGAAATCCGGATTTACGCACAGATGCCAGGAGCGGAACGAACGCACTTCATTATGTATATCCCCTTCAATAATCTGTTTTGAGAGGACAATATCGGCCCATGTAGAAGCTCCGGTGCTTGTCCCGTTCTCGCAGGTAGCACGCTGAGCATATTCCTCGCGGGGCAGGACATCGGTATTCCTGCATAGGTTGAAATCAGGGAAATGACAGATGGAATGACTGCCTAATGTGTGTCCGTCATCATAAAGTTCCACCGTCTTGGGGATGGTCTCTTCATTATAAAAGTCCGACAGGTACGAGTGACCGAAGTTTGCTTTGTCGCTGTAATAATGCGTGGTCAGGAAATAGTGCCCGCGAAAACCTTTGGATAATTCATAATCACCCATGTAGTGTATCGCATAGTATGCCGTGCGGCTGTCACAGTCATGTGTGGGTACCAATAGCTGAAGATATCCTGCTGGAACAGTGAATTTCCAGGCTGAGACCGGTTGGTATCCGGCACAGATGGAACGAAGCAGCAAAGCCCAGACATCAGCGGATGGCTCGAACCCGTTATTATACTGACGCGAGGCTTTGTCATCTTTATTGAGTTAGTTGCGCTGCACCACATCCCGCCAGCTCACACCGATAAACCATGCCTGTCACTTGCCGATGCGGTGGCGTGTTACGGCGGTTTCCCCGGTGGCATCGAATGTAGCTATCACTTCGGCAGTGGTTGCTACACATTCGCATAAGTCTTGACAAGTCCGACCGAAGTGGTAAGTTCCTCCGGCTCGTCAATGTACTCAAGCTCCTTGTCGTTTATACACTCAGGATTCCAAGTCAGAAAGGGCGGTCTTTCCGGTAAGATGGTGCAGACGAACAGTCTACCCCAAACAGCGTTGACAGACCAGAACGGGAAACTGAGTTGGATATACGGATTGCAGGAGACATCAGAACACCGCCATTCGTCACCCACTGTTCCAGTGATGCCAGTTCTTCCGATGTGAATGATGCGGAGATTAATTATATTGGACGGCAGAAGAATCACCCCAGCCTGATTTGTCATGGCTTCATCGAGATTTTGGGTGACAACATAATCATATCCTGCTATATCGCAGAGATAGGTAGCGGAATAGAGCAGCCTGGAATAGTCTCCGCTGATTTCATTCTCTCTGTCCTGTTGCGTTCCGTCATATAAAGAACGACCAAATCAGATGCAGATACCGTCTGGCAATTTGCCGCAAAAAGTGTAGCTGTTAAAATTGCTTTATTCATTTTTGTTGAAGACATTTATTTTTAATTGGAATTGGGCCGCATATAATTACCCGGACAATCAGTTTTTTGCCTTCAACATCAAGGGATACGGAGACTTCGCATCCTGTCTATCAGGATACGTACAATCATGGCGGGAAGACCGTTTTATTCATAACCGGGAATAACCGTCCGCCTGATAATATTGCAAAACAGTTTATCGTACATCAAACTTAGGCTACTCCATTAATCTAGTGGTATTTAGAGATACAAAGGTACAAAAATTACGAGATTTAGCGTACCGTATCTCCATTTTTATGCTTTTTATTATGGCTTACTCCTTTATATTATGAGTGTGTGTTTTGAATAGGAGTATGGGTAATGTGCTGTTCAAGTATATCCTGAGTTATCAGAGCAGGAGTTAAAGATCTTCGCCATTGGCAGTTTAAGTTATTAAGGTTGTTCTCGATATGCTTTTGGGGTTAATCCTGTCAGGCGTTTGAAATATTTACTAAAAAATGATTGGTTTGGGAAATTGAGAGCATTTGATATTTCCTGAATTGTCATCGTAGAGTATTTAATGAGATTTTTCGCTTCTAATATCACATATTCATCAATCCATTCAGTGGCTAATTTGCCGCTTGCTATCTTCATTACCATGCTCAAGTATTTGGGAGTCAGGCACATCTTGTCTGCATAAAATCTGATACTATGATACTTCTTGTAATGCTCGGACAAAAGACGCATAAATGTCTCGAAGTGAACGGAGTTCTGTGTCATGGTATTAGGATGGGAATCCTTGGAATTTTCACATATCTGATATAACAGTTCATATAATATGAATGTGAAAGATGCACGGACCATTGTTCTATAATATGGGTTCGTCTTGCTTTTCCCTATCAATGCTTCAGCACATTCGATACAATTACATAACTCCATTCTATCTGTTGTTGATAACAGGAATGAATAACACTCTTGGGCCTTTTTATATTGCAATGGCAGATTGTCAGTGCGTATATGAAGGTTATCAAGAAACTCCTGTGTGAAAATCACGACTTTCAGGTCGCTAGATTCTATTGCCAGAAGCTGAATTATCATTCCTGGCTTATACGCAAAGATTGTATTCTCCTCGATTTTGTAATGTCGTAAATTGCATGATAGCTTTATGCGACCATTAGAACAAATTACGATAATGTAAGCATTGATGCGAATTGGGTATTTGAAAATGTCATTGTCGGAGTTATCATTGACAGACAAAATCAGGCATCCTTCATCATACGACCAATTACTGTCAGGCAGTTTGCTGATTGATAGCAATTTATTGAATGATATGGTTGCTATGTCGTGTGGGGCATCTTTTCTAGTTGTTTTCATGCTACAAATATAATGATAATATTTCTTCGTTCCATTAAAAATTACAGCAAAAACGACCAAACGACAAATATCCCTACTTATAAGACCTTGTATGCGCCATACATGAACGCTATCTTTGCACCCCAAATTTGATATATTATATTTACGAAATGCAAAACAATATAACAATGCGCCATCTGATAGTTTCAGTGGCGATAATCGCATCATGGATGTTGTCGGGTTGCTCCGAGAGTGCCAAAACTGAGAGTCGTCAGCCAATAAGGGTATCGGTTGATGAAGTCAACCCCTGTATTAAAAATTCTGACAATATCTATGTTGGGGTCGTAGAGGAAAACCAATCCACTATGTTGAGTTTCACGATTTCAGGTACAATAACCCGCATGTATGTAAATGAGGGACAGAGGGTGGCGTCTGGGCAGACGATAGCCGTTGTTGACAACACAACCGCAGAAAGTACCCTCGCAGCTGCCAAAGCATCTATGGAGCAGGCCAGAGATGCAAAAAACAGAATGGATCAGTTGTATACAAGCTCCAGTCTGCCTGAGATTAAGTTGATTGAGGTAAATACACAAGTGCAGCAAGCGGAATCCGCATATCAAATGGCGCTTAAGAACTACAATGATTGTGTCCTTAAGGCTCCGTTCAGTGGTGTTATTGGTAAAAAATACCTTTCAGCCGGAGAAAATGCAATGCCGGGACAACCGGTGTATTCCTTGCTTGACATATCAACCGTGAGAATTAAGATTGCAGTTCCGGAAAAGGAAATAGCCTACATCTCTAAAACAAATATGCCGTTGATTACTGTTCCTGCATTACAGGATCGCCAGTTCAGTGGCATATCCATTGAAAAGGGCGTTGTAGGCAACAAGTTCTCACATACTTATGATTTGTTTATTACCGTAGTGAATGAATCCGGCCAATTACTTCCCGGTATGGTATGCTCGGCTCATATTCCGAATATGGATGAAAGCCCGGTAATAACCGTTCCGTTAAGGGCATTGCAAAAAGACAGTCACGGAAAGACTTTCGTATGGAAAGTCTCGGATAGCACCGCACGGCGATCCTATGTGCGGACAGGTCGGCTGGTAGGGAATGAAATGGAAATTACAGATGGTCTGCAAGCTGGAGAGCGTATTATAACCGAAGGCTATCAGAAAGTAAGTGACGGAACAACAATCAGATTCTGATGAAAAAAGACAATACTTTGATAGAATGGGCTATGCACAACTGGAAGATAGTATTCCTTCTGGCTGTGCTGATGTTTTGTTTCGGTATTTATTCCATTGACCAAATGCCCAAACAGGAGTTCCCTGAATTTACCATCCGTCAGGGTGTGGTTGTGGGGATATATCCCGGTGCGTCTACTGAGGAAGTTGAGGCTCAACTGACTAAGCCGTTGGAACGGTATCTGTTCACATTCAAGGAAGTCAAACGCGCCAAGACAACATCTACATCCCAAAATGGTATGTGTTATATAATGGTCGAGCTAAATGACGATGTGGATAATAAAGATGAAGTCTGGTCTAAAATCAAACATGGTCTGGAGACATTCAAGAACCAGTTGCCCGGCGGTGTGCTGGGTGTAGTCGCGAATGATGACTTCGGAGATACTTCGGCATTGCTGATAGCCGTGGAATCAGACAAGCGTTCGTATCGTGAGCTTGAAACATATTCAGATGAGCTTAGCGACCGTTTGCGCCGGATACCCTCTGTGTCGAATGTTCGTACTTTTGGAAACGTCAAAGAACAAATTACCGTCTGTCTTGACCGTGAAAGGCTTGCTGCATACGGGATAGGTGACCAAATTCTTGCCAGTGTCCTTTCTTCACAAAACATCAACACCGTCAGTGGCTCGATAGATACAGATGCCGGATATGTTCCGATACACATATCACCTGCATTGAAAAGCGAGGAGGAAATTGCGAATCAAATCATCTATACGGATGTTGACAATAATGTCATACGCTTAAAGGATGTTGCTGAAGTAACACGAGAGTATGACCCTGACAGCTATGTGCTAAATAACGGAAACCGATGTCTGATACTTTCTCTTGAAATGCGGGATGGTTACAACATTGTCCAATACGGACACGATGTTGATGAAGTCCTTGGCGAGTACCGATTGACGGAAATGCCAGAGGATGTTACAGTCAGCAGGATTGCTGATCAGGCAAAAGTCGTCGGAGAATCTGTTACATCCTTCTTACGGGATTTGATTGTAGCTATGGTGATTATCATCATCGTAATGATGATCTTATTCCCGTGGCGTTCAGCATTGGTTGCTTCAATCACAATACCTTTATCAACCTTTATATCTGTCGGGTTGATGTATGTCTGCGGCATACCGCTGAACACGGTCACTCTGGCAGCCCTTATTGTAGTGCTCGGCATGATTGTCGATAACTCGATTGTAGTGATTGACGGATACCTTGAATATCTTGGCAAAGGATATTCAAGAATGTATGCCGCTATTGAGAGCGCAAGGCAATATTTTATGCCGATGATGCTCGCCACAATCTGCATATGCGCTATTTTTTTCCCTCTGCTTTTCACTCTGACAGGACAGATCGGAGACTTTGTCACATACTTTCCATGGACGGTCACGATCAACCTGATGGTGTCTCTTCTTCTCGCTGTATTGTTGATGCCCAGATTGGAATTCCTTATTATCAAGCCAAAAAACAAAAAACAGGTCAACAAAAAATCGTTGACAGATTATGTTCAGGAATTCTACGAAAAAGTTCTCAAATGGACATTCAGGCATCCGTGGCTTACGATTGGCGGTGGACTCGCCTCTGTTGTGATGGCTTTGATGATAGTACCTCGCTTGAACTACCGTATGATGCCGTTTGCTGACCGTGACCAGTTTGCCGTCGAGATCTACTTGCCTAACGGGAAAAGTCTTTCAGAAACGGGAACTATCGCCGATTCAGTCTACAACCTGCTCTCCAATGATGAGCGTGTGGTGTCGGTCACGTCTTTTATAGGATGTTCGTCACCTCGTTTTCAGATGTCATATGCTCCTCAGATGGCCTCCCGAAATTATGCGCAGTTCATTGTAAATACCAGGTCTGTGGAAGACACAAAGAAACTGCTTGACGACTATTCTGATCAATATGCCAACGCATGGAGCAATGCGTATGTCAAGTTCAAACAACTTGACTATCAGGTGGTGCCTTCACTTGAATTCCGCTTTTATGGCGAGGATATAGATTCAATCCGTGTGGCAGCAGATAAATTGATGCTGCGACTTAGGAATATGCCTGAACTTACCAGAGTTCAAACAGATTATGGAACTCCATCGAAAATAGCGGAAGTATCGCTTGATCCAATTGCGTCGGCTCAAATGGGAATGTCGAAAGGAACGGTAGCTGTAAATCTTGCATTAGCCACAGACGGAATATCTATGGGCGAATTATGGGAAGATGACTATTCTCTGCCCGTAAAATTGAAAAGCAAGAATAATGACGCGCTGACTTTATCCGGGGTTCAGGATGTTTATATCTCTTCTCCATTGAATGCCAACGCAATTCCATTAAGACAGGTTGCTGATGTAAACACCCGTTGGAGTGAGGAAAAGATAGTGCACCGCAATGGCGAAAGATGTATTTCCGTCACAGCTGAACTTGCCCGCAATTCCAATGCCCTTTCGGTAATGAGTTACATTGACGAGTATATCAACGCGGAGATTGTTCCCACTCTTTCGCCGGAAATCAGATATGAACTCGGTGGGGAATATGAATATGATATGGAGACCTTTCCCCCTATAATGAAAGGTATTGGAATTTCAATGATCATAATATTCTTCTTCATATTGATGAACTTCAAGAAATTCGGTATAACCATAGTAGCGATGCTGTCTATGTCCCTTTGTCTGCTTGGAGCCATGCTGGGTCTCTGGATCTCGGACAAAACAGTGAGTATCACATCGGTATTCGGGTTCATTACTTTGCTGGGAATGATTGTGAGAAATGTCATTCTTATGTATCAACATGCGGAGAATTTACGGATCAAAGAACACAAAAGCGCGTTTGATTCTGCTTATGATGCCGGTAGCCGACGTATGGTGCCCATATTCCTGACGACCGCTACGACAGCAGTAGGAGTTATCCCCATGATTACAGGTGGAAGCACTTTCTGGATGCCTGTGGGAATAACGATTTTTGCAGGAGGAATAGGCTCTCTGATACTCCTTGTAACTGTTCTCCCGGTTCTTTATTGGAAACTATATAAAACAAATAAATGAAAGCACAACAAGTTATATCTATCATATTGGCTGCAATAGTGTGGTCATATCCGTGTGAGATGTCTGCTCAACGGTTTCTCTCGCTTGAGGAATGCCGTGAGATGGCCTTGGAAAATAACCTTACATTACGCAATGCTGGTAATGACATTCAAGGTGCGATAGCCTCACGCAAGGAGGCTTTTACAAAGTATTTTCCTAATATCAGTGCAACCGGAAATGCGTTCAATGCCAGTTCCGGTCTGCTCCAAATGGATATGGGACCGGGAATGAATATGTCAATGCTCAAAAATGGCTTGGTTGCTGGAGTTACAGCAACCCAACCTGTTTTCGCTGGTGGTCAGATTGTCAATGGAAACAGGCTTGCTAAATTGGGAGTTGAGATTAGCCGTCTGCAATACGAACAGACGAAACTGGATGTTCTACTCAACGTAGAGCAATTATATTGGCAGTTAATCTCACTAAACGGCAAATACCAGACAATCAAGACTGTTGAAATACAACTTGACAGGTTGAACAAAGATTTTACAACCTCTGTCAATGCCGGCCTCACAACACGAAACGATCTGCTGCAAGTGCAGTTGAAACAAGATGAGTTACAAAGTAATAAGATTTCACTTGAAAACAACATATCAGTAGCCAACATGATGCTCGCTCATTATATTGGTATGGATGGGGATAGTATCCATGTTTCATATGCTATTCTTACTGATTCTGTTCCTGCGTTGCCGTGGGATATACATAGAAATGTCTCAGACGCCCTTCCTGCGACAATCGGTTACAAGTTGTTGGAAAATAACGTGGAGGCAAACCGTCTACAGCACAAGATTACCGTTGGGAAAAATCTTCCGACTGTGGGCGTTGGAGCCGGATATATGTATGAGAACTTGATGGATAAGTCTCATTCATTTGGCCTCGCATATGTTACCGTCTCAATTCCGATAACAGATTGGGTCGGTGGTAGTCATGCCATCAGGAAACAAAAGATAGCTGTTACCAATGCTGAAAATTCACTTGCTGATAATTCTGAGTTATTGGTTATAGGTATGCGAAAGGCTTGGAATGATCTGGAAGATGCACATCGACAAATCCTCATTGCTAAACGCGCCATAGAGCAATCCTCTGAAAATCTGCGAATCAATGAGAACCTCTATCGAGCTGGCACAATTTCAATGGGAGATCTTCTTGATGCACAGACGTTGTTTCAACAAAGTCAAGACCGCTTCATTGAGAGCTATGCCCAATTCCGGATAAAGGAAATCGCATACCGGCAAGCTACAGGAAACACTGACAATATATATCCATAACTGACATCGACAACATGATTAATGGGAAAGATATTCTCGTTGCGATAGTTTTCTGGTTGTTCATTTCTGCTTCATCTTGTTACGGCCAAAACTACGGTAACTATGATGCTTGTGATACTATAGTCAGCATAAGTAATCATGAGACATCCATTTCAGTAACTCAGGATTCAAAAGGTTCGACTCAAAATGTAAGCCTGTACGACCTTCCATACTCTATCACCAAGAAATGTTATGATTGGAAACGATTATGGATTAATACCGCTACTTTGAGTGGCGCGTTTGTCGGAACACTGTTGGTATTGGAATGTCTTCCGGAAGATGCGACATCATGGAACCGTGCGGAATTACAGGATGTGCCTCTTTTCAAACGGTGGCACAAGCATGTGATAGAAAAAGGACCTGAGTGGGATCATGATAAGTTTTATTTCAACTATATTCTGCATCCATACGCTGGAGCCGTCTACTTTATGGCCGCCCGCAGTTGTGGATTCAATGCATGGCAATCATTACTCTATTGCACAATTATATCCAATATTGGTTGGGAATTTGGAGTCGAGGCGTTTATGGAAAGACCCTCTATTCAGGATTTGCTTATCACACCGTTGGTGGGGAGTGCCATAGGTGAATGTTTTTACAAATTGAAACGTAATATAGTATCCAATGGATATACCCTCGCAAGTTCCTCCATATTAGGAAATATCGTGGTATTCTTGATAGACCCGGTGAATGAAGTCATAGGTATATTCAATGGAAATCCGGTGAGGCAATCGGCAAATAGTCTCAACCATGAAATTGCATCTTCGTTTGTATTCCCAACCTCTAATGGAAACATAGGAATGGGATTATCCTTATCATATCGTTTCTAATTACGAGGTTTTACTGCAAAGTCAACTGACAGACACAAGATAGACGGAAGTGGTCAATGACCGTTCCGTTTGGGGGATTGTTCCCTTATTATTTCTACCCTACTATAAATCCCTTGGTTCAAAATCACCGGATGTCATTCCTTCCTGAGAACCTTTATCAAAAAACAAGATTTGTCGAAAATTCTTCGTTTAACCTGTCGGAATGGTCTGACAGGACAATTTTTCTTGCATTTCGCATTTTGTGTCATTAATTATCCGGTTGCTTTTTCTGAACGCCTTACACATTTTCAATTTACATAACTATTTGATATTTAACAAATTGAAATAGCAAACTTTGCATACTTACACGCTATTTTTGCACCCGGAAATTCAGTATGGCGTATCTGGATGTGACGATGGAAGCATATATCCACCGGTTACTGGATGCGCATAAACCTGAGTTCGAGAGCAAGAAATAAAAAGCGTTTGTCATCCGCTCACAGCGCATACCGGATAGAAAATGGATTGGCAAAGGTTCCACGCTTTATCGTTGTCTGCCGGAAATGGAATCTGCCGGCTTAAAAGGACTGAAAGGTCATTGATAAGAAATTGAATACTAAGTGTGTATATCTTTTGGCTCTTATGGCTGTGGGGTGTCTTGCTCCTGACATCCATGCACAGGAATGCAAGGCGGTATCAGCCGAAACCTATACGGATTCGGTCTGCATACAGTTCGGCCAGTCCAAATGGAATCTGGACATGAATTTGGGTGACAATGCCGCTTGTCTGAATGATATTGACAGGCGTCTGACATCTGTCATAAACGATTCCGTATATCACATACGTCATGTGGATATTATCGGAGGTGCCTCCCCTGAAGGGTCGGTCGATTTCAACCGCTTCCTGTCAGAACAACGGGCTAACACACTGTTCAATAGACTGGAACAATATTCTCCACTATCGGAAACGGACAAGTCATTCACATTTCTTGGCAGAGACTGGGAAGGGGTGCTGCGGTTGGCTGCTTCTGACAGTAATCTGCCGTACCGGACAGAGACACTGGCTCTGCTCAAATCCATCGTGACTGAGAAACAATCAACCGGCATGGAACCGAGAAACAGCCTCACCCGGCTGAAAAATCTGCGGAACGGAGTGCCGTACAGGTATCTGTATTCTCACATATTCCCTTCTGTCAGAGTCTCTAAGGTCATTATCGGCTACGTCAGGATGCTTTCTCCGGTCATCACGACTGTAACAGACACAGTTGTAAGGACAGATACGGTATATGTGCCGACAACTCGCATAGTCCGTGATACGATATACATCTACGACTGCCCGGAATGTAAGCCGTTCTACATGGCTGTCAAGACCAATATGATACATGACATCATGGCTCTGCCGAACATAGGAGTGGAGTTCTACCTCGGCAAGAATCTCTCAGTAGGTGCCGACTGGCTCTACGGGTGGTGGAGCCGCAATAGCCGGCATCGTTACTGGCGTGCCTATGGCGGCGACATCTATGCAAGATGGTGGTTCGGCAAAGCTGCCGGAATAAAACCGCTGACCGGACACCATGTCGGTATCTATGCACAGATGTTCACCTATGATTTTGAGTGGGGAAAGCGCGGACAGATGGGTGGCAAACCCGGTGGCGATCTATGGGACAAGGCGAATTACGGAGCCGGTATCGAATACGGATATTCGTTGCCAGTGGCACGACGTCTCAACATCGACTTCTCAGCCGGTATCGGATATGTGGGTGGCTCTTACCACGAGTATCTGCCCATCGACGGATGCTACGTGTGGCAGTCCACCAAACGGCGCAACTATTTCGGTCCCACCAGACTTGAAGTCTCACTCGTATGGCTGATAGGCTGTAAGAATACAAACAGGAAAGGAGATTGGAAATGAAAAGAGCCACATCGAAAATATTGTCATTGACAGTCACGCTCATCGCGCTGGTCTTGTCATCCTGCGACCATAAGGAGCTGTGCTACGAACATCCGCATAAGGTGACACTCCGCCTTGCGTTTGACTGGAAGGACGCTCCTGATGCCGATTCTGACGGGATGCACGTGTGCTTCTATGCCGCTGATGGGGATGGAAAGAATTATATCTACAACTTTGACCGAAATGGCGGAGTGATTGAGAACATCGAAGCCGGCCGTTATCATCTGCTTTGCTACAACAACACCTCGGTTGTACAGTCCGGAAATACGCAGTCGTTTGATACGCACATGCTGTTTACAAGAGACGGAAATCTTCTCGAACCCGTACTGGGACCCGCAGGAGCTTCTGTTACCGGGATTTCCGGCACCTCAGACGAACGGGTGGTTGTCTGTCCCGACAGGATGTGGGGATGTTCGGCTACCGATGTGATAATCGACGAACTTGGCGTAAGTTATATCCATTCGTCAGCTCCCGGTATGCTGTCCGGAGGGTTTGCATCCTCGCAGGAACACATTATCACACTGTTTCCGCATGAGCTGACCTGCACCTACACGTTTGAAATACGTAATGTCTCCAACCTGAAACATGCCACCGCCATGTGCGCGTCACTGTCCGGTATGTCCGGCTCGTTATGCGTGGCTGATGAGCGACTGGATCAGGAACCGGTCACACTCCCTTTCGAGGCTCATTCCGATGGCACATCTTCCATCGTAGGCAAGTTCTATACATTTGGACATCATGAGGATAATGCAGCCCCGCACCGTATGGCTTTGTATGTGTGGATGGATGACGGACGCAAATATGTCTACGGTCTTTCAGGTGACGACAGGTTTGATGTGACTGGACAGGTACATTCCGCTCCCGACCGACATCGTGTGCATATTGTCATTGACGGTCTCGACCTGCCGACACCCATAGAGAACGGCAGCGGTTTCAACCCGGAGGTCGATGACTGGGACATCGTGGAAGAGGATATTGTCATGTAACTCATTTATATCAACCCAATATTAATTAAACAAAAGTATCACAATGAAAATCAAGAATTTTCTACTCGGAGCGGTTCCCGCACTGCTGCTGGTATCCTGCTCCAATGACGAAGTAATGGACTTACGTCAGGACGCAATTGGTTTCAATGTCAACGCCGGAGCAATCTCGCGTGCCGCAGACATCTACTGCAACAATCACCTGCCCGGTGAGTTCGAGGTCTTTGCGACCTACCAGGGTGCTACCTACTTCAATGGGGATGTCATCAAGAACCAGAACGGCTCATGGGTCAACAGCACCGGAACACGTTACTGGCCTGACACGCAGACCGACGGTGTAAATTTCTTCGCGCATCACAATGCCGGAGAAACATTCAGCTGGAACAACGGTGCGCCGACAGTAGATGGCTTTATGGTAAAAGGCGATGTCGCCGGACAGGAAGACTTCGTGTATGCGGTCAAGACCGGCTGCCGTAAGGACGACAACGGTGGACAGGTGTCGCTCAACTTCCGTCATGCCCTGTCTCAGGTCGTGTTCCGTGCGAAGAACACCAATCCCAATCTTCATGTGGACATCGAGGGTGTGACCGTCTGCAATGTCAATGACAAGGGCGACTTCGTTTTCCCTGCATCTTCAACTGATGCACAGTACGGAGTGCACAACGGCGGCGGTTCATCCATCGACTATGAGGACGGCACATGGGGTACATGGTCGAACCTGACAGGCAAACAGAACTTTGCTGTCACATTCGCCAGCGTTGCCGTTCCCGGAGACGGACAGCTGTATAACCTGACCGCAGCTCTCAACGACAACGACCCGGCAGACAAAGCCGCCTCGATGGTGCTTCTGCCTCAGACTCAGAGTGCATGGAGCGGAACAGGTAAGATTACCGATGCAGCAGGAACCTATTTCCTTGTCAAGTGCAAAATCCGTAATGTAGCGGATGCCGGAACGGGAGCTACTGAGGAAGATGTGTACCTTTGGGGTTCTGCCGATGAAGCCAAGGATGCCGCCATTCCTTTTGACCTCGCATGGCAGCAGGGCAAGAAGTATATCTATACCTTTGTCTTCGGCAATGGCAACGGCGGTATCGATCCTGACCCGGACGATCCCGACAACCCTGTCCTGATACCCATCTCATACACTGTCACCGTGGATGACTTTATTCCCGGCGGTGAACATGACGTGGAGATGAACAAAGCCGAAATCTCAGGAAAATAATGACACCCGGTTGGCTCTGTCAGATATTCACTCGTTTCATTTCTTAAGGTCGGGCGGAGAACATCAGGCTCCGCCCGATTATTGTTAAATCCTTGATTTAAAAGTTACTCAACAAGCATGAACAATAAGAGATTGTTTCCCAAAGGTTGCGGCCACATATTCGTATGGGGTGTGGCAATACTGCTGACGGCATGTGCCGATGACGACCTTGTTACAAGCAATGGAGCCAACGATGGCAGGATTACGTTCTGCATGGTCGACAATGCTCATTCTCCAGCACTGAGCCGTGCGGCATATCACGAACATTCGCCTTTGGTTCTCAAAAACGAAGGTAAGTCCGATACGTTGTATCTCCACTCGTATGTGATGGATAGTCCCATACCGTCGGCACAGCCGCAAACCCGTGGGGTGCCTGTGGATGCAGGGAATTTCACGGAGGTCTGTGGCTCTTTCAATGTCTCTGCATATTTGGGGGAGGCTCTCTATATCAACCATGCTACCGTCTCTTCTCACGATGGCTCGATATGGAACACCGGTGACACTCATTACTGGCCGGACAGCCGGACGCTCGATTTCTATGCCTGTGCGCCTTCCGATGTGTCAGACAATATCACCGGACTGACCATGCTTCAAGGCAGCATTACGTTCGATTATACGACACCCCGTCACTCTGACGGTGAGTATTCCGGAGATGCGGAAGCGCAGCGTGATATATTGTTCGCATCGGCATCCCTCTGTCGGGAAGACACGGAAAACGGCATCGTTCCGCTACGTTTCCATCATGCCCTTGCCGGTATCAAGTTCGTTGCCGGAGAAGTGGGCAGATGTACGGTCAAAAGCATCGCCATACGCAATGTTATGGGCAGAGGCCGGTGCGTGTTCAGCCCTGCGGACAGTCAAGGGAGTGTATTCTCATGGACATTTCCTGAAGATGTTTCCGCATCTGAGACATATAGTCAGGATTTCAATATCGAGGTATATGATTCTCCAGATGTCTCTCAGCCGATAACCGACAGGGCTCCTGCAACAAAAGCATTGACATTCATGATGATTCCGCAACAGCTCAGTGCGAACGCGGCCATTGATGTCACAATCGACACAGGCAAGGGTGTGCTTAAGACACTGACAGGACGTATCGGCGACAACGGCATACGGTCATGGGAAGCCGGAAAGATATATACGTACACCATATCCACATCTTCCGTCAATTGGGAATATACGTTTGATGTGACCGAATCGGTTGTACTGAAAGACGGGCAGGTCGCAGCGGACTATCAGGTGACAAGCTACCGCAGCCGCATCAACAACCCCGCTGTCGTGGAACCGGTGGCTTGGACTGCCGTTCCGGTTGACGAACAGACCGCCAGCGACCATAATCTGCACACGTTTACCTATTCGGGCGACGGTAGCGTGGCGGCGACATCTTATCCGCTCAGATGCCGGCCTCTCGACCTGCTGAACACCACATGGCCGGGTGACAATACGCTCCGTAGCGCACCGTCTGTGGGTTCCATTCTCGCACCATACGATTTATCGACCAAAGGTGGCTCGGCGAATATGAATACCGCCAACTGCTATATGGTTCATGCCCCTGGGGTGTATAAGCTCCCGTTGGTGTATGGCAATGCCATAAAGGATGGCTCACCCAATCGGTCTGCCTATACTTTCCAGTCCTCATCCGGCCTGTATCTGACCGGCTTTGTGGATTCAAGGGGCAAGGCGATTTCTGCTCCGTGGCTGCCGGACAACGGACAGAAACCGGCCAAGGGTACTTTGCTGTGGCAGGATGCCATTGACATAATCCGGGATGTCAAAGTGTCGGAAGACCGACGCTACCTGTCTTTCTCGGTCAACAGAACAAATCTCATACAGTCAAATGCGGTGGTTGCTGTGACAGATGCCGAAGGAGCCGTACTGTGGAGCTGGCATATCTGGATATCGGAATATAATCCGGAAACCGACCCGGCTTTGGTGGTAGCCCTTGATGATTACTCCGACAACAGCAGGAAACATGGACTGTTCACACGGCAGCTTGGCTGGTGTAATGCGAAGACGCTGACCTACAACGGACGTGATACCGGGATGTGCTTTACTCAGATGCAATCGGGAAAGACCGCCGACATGACTATCCGGCAGACAGAGTATGTATATACTACGGATGTCAACAATGGCACCTACTATCAGTGGGGACGCAAAGACCCTGTGGTTGGCATACGTTCCTATACCGATGCGTACTCGGTCAAGCGTTATTACGATGGAGAGAACAACCCTCATGACAGCTTCGATGATGGCGGCGGACTTGTCTATACAACCGGCAGAGCCTCTATTGCCGAGGCTATCGCCAATCCGTGCAGGATATACTGCAGAAACCAGCATTGGGTGAACCGTAACAGCCAATACCGCAACTTGTGGAACAATGTGGCGGTTTTCAGCCTGTCCGACACCGATTTCGGTGAAGCATACAGGTCGGTGAAGACCGTGTACGATCCGTCCCCGGCAGGGTTCCGGATTCCGGACGCTTTCACGTTCCGCATCTTCTCACGACAGGGAAAGAATGTCCATACCGCAGACGAGGACGAGGCAACTGTCGGGCTGTTTGACAACAACCTCAATGGCTCGTATGATGCCACAGCGGACAAATACAGATATACCCTCTACTCACAACGCAACGGCACCGGACGGACCGTGGAGCTGGTCGGCACCGGAGTGAGATACTATACCGTAAATGCAACTGGATGGAGACCGGGCTACGTCATGAATCCGACGTATGTATATACATGGATTTCAAATGGCTACAACCGCACACCAGTTAACCTCGACCTGAGCTATTCGTTTGCCTTGGGTGTGCATCCAGGGAAAGAAGTGGCTATCTGGGTGGGGAAAGGCGAAGACAATGTCTCTTCTTCCATGAGCCGACCAGTCTATTGCGAGACTGATGAGTGAACCGGATATGATGTTCTTTCGGTGCAACCATTCCGGAAGAGATTTCTGAATTAACGTATGAACCGAACCCTAAGAGTTAGAGCCTGCTTGGGGTTCGGTTCGTTGTTCCCTCTTTCCCTTTTAATCCTCATTTCTTCGTTTTAATGCTTTGGAATTGCCGTCTATGGAATTTATGGCGTATCTTTGCATGAAATTATTGGATTATGAACGCTTTACACTCATATATTCCACGCAAGTTGCCGATTATCTCATTAATCTGCACAGTATTTATCACATACCCCAATGTGGTATGGATTCCGTGGAATCTGGCACGGCTGAATGTCGGCGAGGAGCCAGGCTTTTGGGCATTCTTTCTGTTCCGACTGTTTTATTTCTATGGATTGTTCTATGTCCAGCTGAAACATAATGTAAGCAGAATCGGCAATATGTCATTCACGGCACGCTTTGGACGGAATTTTCTTTATACACTGATCGGATGTTCCATTTTCGTAGGTCTATCCTATGGTCTGCCTTTACTGGGTATTCAAACAGGATATGTCGGAAACATCCTTCTGTTCCAGTTCTTTGTGGAGTGTTTACTGTGTACCTTTATCGGGTACATATCAGTATTGTATGACAGTCAGAGAGAAAAGGAACAGGAGATAGAACAGCTCCGTATAGAGAACTTGCAAAGCCGCTGCGAGGCTCTTGCCAATCAGGTCAATCCGCATTTCTTTTTTAACTCGCTGAATGGAATCTCCTCACTGATTAGAAAGGGGAATGATGATAATGCATTGCTCTATGTCACAAAGTTGTCGGACATTTTCCGATATATCCTGCAAAGCGATGGTCAGAGCATTGTGCCACTGAGAGAAGAACTGGCATTTATTCGCTCGTTCATGCACGTTCTGGAAGTGAGGTTTGAAGGAAAACTGACCTGCTCGATTGAGGTGCCGGAAAAGGACAATGAACGGATGTTGCCGGTACTTTCGTTACTGCCTCTTGTCGAGAATATAACAGTACACAATCGGATAGACAGTGACCACCGGATGAATATCCGCATCCGCATGAACGGAGACGAATTGGAATTATCTAACCCTGTATATCCCAAACAGACACCACCTGACACGCATGGTATAGGATTACAGAACCTGCGCAACCGGTTTGAGCTGATGATGGACAAGCAAATCCGGGTGGAAACCGATGGCGAGACATTTAGTGTATATCTTACGTTAAGGTAATGAAGTTATGAGAGTATTGATAGTAGAAGACGAGACAGCCGCATTCGAGAATATGGTGACGGCATTGCAGGCCATAGACCCTGCGATAGAGATAGTGGGCAATACAGAGAGCGTTAGCCGTACAGCGGAGTGGTTGAGTAACAACCCTCTGCCGGATCTGATTTTTATGGATATTCATCTGTCCGACGGGTCAGCGTTCATGCTCTTCGACCGTATGAAAATCGAGACCCCAATCGTTTTTACTACTGCATACGATAAGTATGCCCTGGATGCGTTCCGTGTAAACAGTATTGATTATCTGTTGAAACCGATTAAGTCCGACGAGTTGCAGAGAGCGTTGGATAAGTTCCGGCACTGGATGCCTGACGATATGAGCAGCTATTTGTCTCGGCTGATGGCTCTGGCTCCGAAGCCTGCTCATAAGGACAGGATTCTGATCCCTTTACGCGACAAACTCCTACCGGTATCGTTGAATAATGTGGCCTTTTTCTACACGACCAACAAACAGACTCTGGTATGTCTGAAAAACGGCACGCAATATGCGTATGCCAAGACATTGGAACAGATTATGACGATGCTCAATCCCTCGGAGTTTTTCAGGGCGAACAAGCAATATATCGTTGCGCGTGACAGTATAAAGGAGATTACTGTCTGGTTCGACAGCCGCCTGTTGGTTACATTGGATATCGAGACGCCCGAACCGATTTATATCAGCAAGAACCGGGCCACGGAGTTCAAGACATGGGTAGTTGAAAAATAGTTATGGCTCTCATCCTGACCGGAACAGCCTTCATTTGGGAGGCTGTTCTTCGTTTTCAGTAGGCTCTTTTCCGCTTTTACGCCATCCTTGGTATAATGTGTTTCCTGATGCTGTAACTTTGTATTCAAATAATTGATTACAAGGCTTATGGCAAATATCAACAACGCTCGTTTCAGATTGGCTGAGACTATTGTTCTCCCTTTATTCCTGTATTCATGTAGATACAGGCAGGAATATATTGTAGTATCAGGTTTGAAAAACAGAGACAAAACCATCTCCAAAGGTATCGGATTGGTTAGCGATAGGATGGAAACTGCAAGATGTGGAACTTTTCAAAACGGGTTGCGATGAACTTGCAGGTATTTATAAATCGACCAATTCTGTCTGGTGTATTGTCTGTCTTTGTCATACTCCTGGGGATTATTGGTTTTACGCAGTTGCCTGTTGAACAATTCCCGGAAATTGCACCGCCAATGGTAAGGGTAAGTGCTACTTATACAGGTGCCAATGCCGAAACATTACAGAAAACGGTCGTGGCTCCTTTGGAAGAAGCCATCAACGGGGTGGAGAACATCAACTATATGACATCTTCCGCAAATAATAATGGAACGGCAACAATTAATGTGTATTTCCGACAAGGTACGAACCCTGATATGGCGGCGGTAAATGTACAGAACCGTATCGCTTCAGCACAAGGCGCACTCCCAGCCGAGGTGATACGCAGCGGAATTACGGTGAGGAAGAGCCAGAACAGCACAGCCAAGATTGTGGCTCTGTATAGTCCTGACAATAGCTTCGAACAAAAATTTCTGTATAACTATTTCAAAATTAACATCGAACCGCGTCTGGCTCGTATTCCGGGAGTGGGCGATATTACTACTTTCGGTTCTGAGTATTCGTTGCGCATCTGGCTCGACGCACATAAGATGGCGGCGTATGGACTCGTGCCTGCGGATATATCTGCCGTGCTGGCAGAGCAGAATATCGAGGCTCCAACCGGAATATTGGGTACTGACCTTGATAACTCTTTCCAGTACACGCTGAAATATCGCGGACGCTATGAGAATGAGGTGGATTTCGATAATCTTATTATCAAGTCGCTACCGAATGGCAGCATCCTAAGGCTGAAAGAGGTGGCTAAGGTTGAACTGGGGGTCTTGAGCTATGCCTCACGCAACGAACTTACGGGGCATCCGGGAACAAACTGTATGATTGCACAAGCTCCAGGCTCCAATGCCAATGAAATCGTGAAAGCAATCGACGAGGTGATAAGGGATGCCGCATCTGAACTGCCAAAAGGCATGGAACTGGTGGATCTGATGAGCATCAAGAGTTTTTTGGATGCGTCCGTCCACAATGTGATTGAAACCCTGATTGAGGCCATATTGCTGGTCATTCTTGTAGTCTGGTTCTTCCTGCGCAACTTGCGTTCCACTGTAATCCCTGCCGTGTCCATCATCGTATCATTGATTGGCACTTTCGCGTTCCTTTATTTTGCCGGTATGTCAATCAATATGCTGACGCTGTTCGCGCTGGTACTTGTTATTGGTACTGTAGTGGACGATGCCATTGTAGTGGTCGAAGCCGTGCAGACCCGGCTTGACAACGGCTGTCTGTCTCCACGTCAGGCGACGGTAGATGCCATGCGCGGTATTGGTCGGCCTCTTGTTACGACATCATTGGTTTTCATGGCTGTATTCATCCCGGTCTGCTTTATCAGTGGGGCTACAGGCAAGTTTTATACCCAGTTCGGTCTGACTATGGCGGTTGCGGTATGCATCTCAACGCTTAATGCCCTTACTCTCAGTCCGGCTTTGTGTGTACTGCTCATGAAGCCTGTGGCAGTACATGGACACGCATCCCGTTTCGCCGTTGCCTATAATGTCGCTTTTAAGAGGATGGCTCTTAAATACAGAAATTGTGTATTGTTCCTGCTGCGACACAGATGGCTTTCAGCCTCAATGATGATTGCTGCGATATGTGGTTTCTTCTATCTGTTGAGTGTGACAAAAACTGGACTTGTCCCTGATGAAGATACTGGAACCATTGTTGTGGATGTGCAGGCGGCTCCGGGAGCAAGTCTTGCACAAACGGAACGCATACTGAAGAATATCGAGGAGCGTATAAAAGACACACCCCAGTTTCAGATATATTCCAAGTCAATCGGCATGGGTATGCTTGCAGGACAAGGTGCATCCAACGGTACATTTATCATTCGTCTGAAACCGTGGAATCTGCGGACAGGTCGCCATGACGATAATCGTTCCGTCATCAGCGATCTGTATCAGCGGTTGTCAGATATTACCGAAGCCCGGATCATGGTCTTTGCACAACCCATCATAGCCGGATATGGTGTGACAAATGGCTTTGAAGTGCATATACAGGACAGGCGCGGTGCCTCGATGGAAGACTTGCAACGTTATACTCAGTCCTTTATTGCTGCTCTGAACGAACGACCGGAGATAGCGCGGGCACAGACCTCTTTCGACAGTCGCTATCCGCAATACCGTGTGGATGTGGATGCCGCAGTATGCAAGCGCACAGGGGTTTCTCCCTCGGATGTCCTTGATGCTCTGTCCGGTTATATCGGAGGTGTGTATGCGTCGAACATCAATAGGTTTTCTAAACTCTATAGGGTCATGATGCAGGCATCACCGCAATATAGGGCTGACACCCGGTCGCTTGAGGGGCTGTTCGTGCGCACGGCTTCCGGCCAGATGGCTCCAATCAGTCACTATGTTACCTTGACACGTGTCTATGGCTCAGAGTCCTTGTCGCGGTTCAACCTCTTTCCGTCTATTGCTGTCAATGGTGTCCCGGCAGCCGGATATAGTTCCGGACAGGCTTTGGCGGCCATTCGTGAGGTGGCGGAACGCACTCTTCCGGACGGATATGGCTATGAGTTCGGAGCAATGTCTCGCGAAGAGGCTTCGGCTGGCAATACATCTATATGGATATTCGGCATCTGTATTGTTTTCATCTACCTCATTCTTTGTGCCTTGTATGAGAGCCTCTTCATTCCGCTTGCTGTTATTCTGTCCATACCTTTCGGTCTCTTTGGCAGTTTCCTTTTTGCCAGGATGTTCGGCATAGAGAATAATATCTATATGCAGACCGGAGTAATCATGCTTATCGGTCTGCTGGCAAAGACGTCCATACTTCAGACAGAATACGCTTCCGAATGTCGGAATAGGGGTATGGGCATCGTCGCCTCGGCTGTCGCTGCCGCCGTTACACGTCTGCGTCCTATCCTTATGACCTCGTTGACGATGTTGTTCGGACTGCTTCCAATGGCATTCTCCACAGGTGTCGGTTGTAACGGTTCCCGTTCATTGGGGGTGGGAACAATCGGAGGTATGCTGGTCGGCACTGTTTCCTTGCTGTTGTTTGTACCATTCCTTTTTATTGTGTTCCAACATATACAGGAAAAAGTAATGTCAGGAAATAAAAGCAAATAGTTGATTGTGTGTACCGGAACCGCAGACAAATAATACTGATAACATTGAAAAAAGGAGCTTATCACTAAGCCCCTTTCCGATATTAATAGTAACTAAAAATTAAGGTGCGATTCTAAGGTTGTGACATACAAAGAACGCAAATTCATTGTAAGCAGTTGAGCAAATACATCTTGTCATAATATCCTTTCCCCCTTATCTTTGTGTGCAAAAAGGATATATGGCAAAATATATGACAAGGGAAGAGTTTTTCCATATTCTTCTTCGACAACGCCAAAGCAACTTAACGGTAAAGGATTTTTGCTCTAATGAAGGCTATAACCGTTCCCAATTCTACGACTGGCGTTCCCGTTTCAATATCTCGGACGAGGAGCTTAAAGCGGGAAGTGTTCCAACAGCCGGTATGGATGGTTTTGTTCCGATAAGTATAGACAACAACAATGTGTCTGCACCAACGTTCCAGTCCAAACCTGCCTTGTGCCCGCAAAAGACAGAGAAGGCTTCCGGTAAATGTACTGACAACTCGGAGATATTCCTGGAACTTCCCAACGGGATTAAAATGAAATTTAAGGGTACGGGTGGTTGTAAAGCCGCTTTGAGCCTGCTCACTAAACTGTGTGGAACATGTTTTGCCTGAACGACTCCATGCGTTACTTTTTATGCCCCGGCAGTACCGACATGCGTAAAGGCATGTTCAGCTTGAGCGGTCTGATCCGGGAAAAGATGAATGGGGATGTCCGGAATGGAGATGTGTACATATTTATTAATCGGCTGAAAAACCGTATTAAGCTTCTGCACGCGGAAACGGGAGGTCTGGTGATGTACGAGAAGCTGCTTGAGGAAGGAACTTTTAAAATCCCCGCTTATGATCCTGAAACCCACTCGTACCCCATGACCTGGAGTGATCTTGTCATCATGGTGGAAGGCATCAACGAGGACAAACGAAAGGGAAGGCAAAGACGGCTCTCCGATCTGAAAAGGCACTGGCAAATATCTGTAAATAAATAGCTTGCCGGCTTGCTTTTCTGGTTGTTTTTCACTACCTTTATACAATCAAACAGGATATTGAATGACAACGAAAGAAGATACGCAGAAGCGGATGACGGACCCCATGCAGGAACAGCTTGCTTTGCTGATGGAGACGAACCGGAAGCAAAGTGAGGTCATCGCGTCCCAGGCAAAGACCATAGAGGAGCTCCGCGCCACGATAGTTGAGCTGAACGCTACCCTTGCATGGTTGAAAAGGAAAGTGTTCGGAAAGATGAGTGAGAAATGCAATCCTATAAACAACGGGGACCCCATGCTCCCTTTTGATTACGGCGACTTGGGACAGATAGAGGCGGAAATCGAAGCGGCCAGAAACCATGCGGCACAGATCATCACCCCCAAACCCCAAGTCGCTGGTAAAACTCCACGTCGCAACCGGATCATCATGGACGACCTTCCGGTCGTGACGGTTGTCATTGAGCCGGAAGACCTCGACCTGGACAAATACGTCAAGATCGGCGAGGAACACACCAGAACCCTTGAGATGAAACCCGGGTACCTCTATGTAAAAGACACGGTACGCCCCACGTATGCAATCAAAGACGAGACGGAGGCCGTTGAAAACGGGAAGCGGATGGTAGTCACCGCTCCTTTGCCGTTGATGCCCATATATAAAGGTATGCCCGGGGCTTCCATGCTCGCGGAGATACTCTTACAGAAATACGAGTATCACGTTCCGTTTTACCGGCAGGTCAAGCAACTGGAACATCTGGGAGTGAAACTGTCGAGAAACACGTTGGATGGCTGGTTCAAGCCGGTCTGTGAACTTTTAAGACCTCTTTACCTTGAACTCAAAAAGAAAGTCCTCTCCTCGGACTACATACAGGTGGATGAAACCACTCTCCCGGTCATAAATCATGACAGACACAAGGCGGCGAAGGAGTATATCTGGATAGTCCGAGCGGCGGTGCCGCGCCTGCTCTTCTTCCATTATGACAACGGATCGCGTTCTCAAAAGGTGGCGGTCGATCTTTTGAAAACGTTCAAAGGATACCTCCAGTGTGACGGCTACTCCGCTTATGACGCTTTTGAGAACCGGAAGGACGTGTGCCTGTGCGGATGTCTGGCACATATCAGACGCCATATAGAGTCATGCCGGGAAGAGAACCGGGAATATGCCATGCAAGGACTTAAATTTATACAAGGCCTGTATAACGTGGAGTATATGGCTGATGAGCGGCAACTCTCCTATGAGGAACGTGCAGTGCTACGACAGCGTCTGGCCGGTCCGCTACTTGACGCCTTCGAGCTCTGGCTTCAGAACACATACCCCAAAGTGCTCAAGCGCAGTCTGATGGGAAAGGCCATAGCCTACGCTTATCCTCTCATACCAAGAATGAGGCATTATCTGTACGATGGAAGAATTTTTATAGATAACAACAGGGCGGAGAACGCACTAAGACCTATGGTTTTGACCAGAAAGAATATGCTGTTCTGTGGAAATCGGCAAGCGGCTGAAAACACGGCTGTCATCTGCTCGTTACTCGGTTCCTGTAAGGAATGTGGAGTCAATCCACGTGAGTGGCTGAATGACGTAATCAGCAGACTTCCCTATTATCTTACTCCCAAGTCAGGGAAAAACCTCACCGAGCTCCTTCCTGACAGATGGGTTGGATGCCGACAAAGCCACGACACTCTCCCGACAGTCCCGGGAATGTCTATGGACAATCCCAGGACTGTCCGTAGACAAACTGTACACGCAATCTGAACCTTTGACGGACCGATAAGTCTCACCCCAAGTATATATACATAACTCAAGCAGAGGGCTCTCTCTTGCGAAAAATCAAATGCACAAGATGTATTTGCTCAACCGCTTACAATTCATTCGAAACAAACAAATAAAACATATGTCTTGTTTTCGTGCGTTTAATTTGTTCAGAAGAAAAAAAATATATAATTTTGCGTAATCAATTACGTAATTAAGAATAATAATACAGAAGGCAGGTTCCATTAAAATGCGTTTCAATGCAAAAAAAAGCCTGTCTGAGATTAAACAAAATAGATTTATCCAATGAGTAACTATCTATCTTTAGAGAAGAAGAAAATCACCACCACAACATTCCGTCAGATGAAAATGGCGGGAGAAAAGATTTCAATGCTTACCGCATACGACTACACCACCGCATCCATTTTGGATGATGCGGGGATTGACGCTATCCTTATCGGTGACTCTGCGGCAAACGTGATGGCCGGTTATGCGACTACCGTTCCTATGAAATTAGACCAGATGATCATGTATTCAGCTTCCGTGGCACGCGGAGTGCATCGGGCTTTGGTGGTTTGCGATATGCCTTTCGGTACATATACAAACCCGGTTGACGGCGTCCGTAATGCGGTGCGGCTCATGCAGGAAGGTGGATGCGATGCCTTGAAACTTGAGGGCGGAGAGGAAATAGCCGAGACTGTGAGAAAGATAATTGATACAGGCATTCCGGTCATGGGGCATCTTGGACTAACACCGCAGTCCATACATAAGTTCGGGTCGTTCGGGCTGCGTGCGAAGGAAGATAAGGAAGCAGAAAAACTTCTGAAAGACGCCCGTCTGTTAGAAGAACTCGGATGTTTTGCAATAGTTCTTGAAAAAATCCCCGCTTCACTTTCCGCAAAGGTATCCCAAAGCCTCACAATTCCCACGATAGGAATTGGCGGTGGCAAATGTGACGGACAAGTCCTTGTCGTTGATGATATGCTCGGGAAAAACAAAGGATTCGCTCCGAAATTCCTTCGGAAATATGCGGACTTATACAGCATCATGCATGACGCCGTAGGTCGTTACATCGAGGATGTCAAGAGCTCGGATTTCCCGAATGAATCCGAACAATACTGAAAACGGTCAGATTTCTTACAACTGATAATATAAAGACATGGACTTTTTTGAACGCACAGGGAAAATGGCTATCGGCAGCAGGCTGAGGGTTTTGACCGAAACGCTGACACGCGATGCCGCCGGGATATACGGACTTTATGGTGTTGAACTCAAACCCAAATGGTTTCCGGTCTTCTATTCCCTGACCGATGAACTACCCAAGAGCGTCACATCTATAGCAAAGGAAATCGGGCAGTCGCACCCGTCGGTCAGCACGATAGTCAAGGAGATGACAAAAGCCGGCATTGTTGCCGAGGTGATGATAAAGCCGACCGCCGTTGCACACTAATTACGCTCACGGAATATGGCAAAAGCCTCAGTCAGGAATTGATAGCCCAGATCCGCGATGTCGAGAGGGCTGTGGAGGAAATCTCATCAGAATGTGACAACGATCTATGGGCAGCTATTGCCGACTGGCAGGAAGCACTTGGCCGCAAATCATACTTGAGCGTGTACGCTCCATCAAGGAAGAACGCGAACGTTCCGAGGTTGAGATTGTGGCATACCGAGCGGAATATAAAAAAGCCTTCTATGAGCTCAACCGCAAATGGATAGAGCTTTATTGGGAATTGGAGCCACACGACATTGAGGTTATGGAAAATCCGGGAAAATACATCCTTGACAAAGGCGGATATATCTTCGTGGCTTTATATAACGGTTTCCCGGTGGGAGTATGCGCCCTGTGTCTGATGCCTGAGGAATCACCCTACGACTTCGAGTTGGCAAAGCTCGCGGTCAACAATTCAATCCAACGAAAAGGCATAGGACGCAGGCTCTGTGAAGCGGTCATAAACAAGGCGCGTGAGTTGGGCGGTGAAAAGCTGTTTCTCGAAAGCAACACGCGGCTTAAACCCGCCATAGCCCTCTATCGTAAGCTCGGTTTCAAGGAGCTTCCCGAATATCATCCGGCATACGCCCGTGGCGACATACAGATGGAATTATCACTCTAAATAATCAATAATATGAAAACAAAAGTGTTTGTACGACGCGAAGACGCGGTTAAAAAGACATTCAAGGGTGTCAACCTTGATTCCCTTGCCGTAGGAGAAAGGTCGATGGTAACGAAGATGAACTATGTGAAAGGCAACTTCGCCACACTTCATACCCATCCCCACGAGCAGTGCGGTTATGTAATCTCAGGCGAATACCGTCTGATAGTGGACGGCGATGAAAAGATAGATGTAATAATGCACCCCGGTGACACATACGCAATCCCCGGCAACACACCTCACTCGTTTGAGGTAATCGAGGGCGGAGAAGTTGTGGATGTGTTCACCCCGCAGCGTGAGGACTATCTTTGAGAAGCAATCGAGTAGGAGGTGAACACTAATTGAGGTGTTCGCCTCCTTTCGTGTTCACTTGTCCTCTCACACCACCGTACAAGCGGTTCCGCATACGGCGGTTCCGCAACCTTTCGGCAAGGCTGATGCCTTGTAATAACAACCTATCCATACATAGCCTTGTCGGTATAATGCTTCATCAGGCATTGCCCTTGATGCAATCCAACTATGGGCTATGTGCCAATAACCCCGACTTGTGTTACCCCATTCATAGGCCTGCCATTTATCTATTCCGCATTTGATTAGGTTCTGCACTCGCGTCCTCGGACGTTTCCATGCTTTCCAGATACACATGCGGATGCGGCGGCGCAGCCATTGGTCTATCTCATTGACCTTGCGTCCCATGTCAGCCAAATTGTAGTATTCCGTCCACCCCCGCAGATATTCTGCAAGAGCCTGCTTGCGCTTGGCATATCCCATTCCATTACTCCTTGAAGTTATGGCTTTCAGACGGCGACGCATTTTGGCTTCGGTCTTTTGATGTAGCCGCAGTCGGCATTTGCCGTTGCGGATATAGAAGCCGTAGCCGAGGAATTTCAATTTGCCTACATAGGCGCATTCGGTCTTTTCGCGGTTGACGCGAAGTTTGAGCATTGACTCTATGAACTTTGTGATACTCTCCCTTACTCGTTCAGCCGCTCGGCGGCTCTTGCAGAAAATAAGTCCATCGTCTGCATAGCGCACAAACGGATGTCCGCGCCTTTCGAGTTCTTTATCAAGTTCATTGAGCAGGATATTGGCAAGCAGAGGGCTGAGCGGTCCGCCTTGTGGCGTTCCCTCCCATGCTTCCTCATATCTGCCATTTACCATCACTCCGCTATTGAGGTATTTGTGTATGAGGGAGATAACCGCATCATCCTTTATCGTCCGTTGCAGTATCTCTATCATCTTGGCGTGGTTGACGGTGTCGAAGAAGCGTTCAAGGTCTAAGTCCACTGCATAGTGATAGCCTTGACTGATTATCTCCGTTGCCTTTACCAACGCTTTCTTCCCTCCTCTGCGAGCGCGAAAGCCGTAGCTTCCCTCGCTGAACTGACGTTCATAGATTGGGGTCAGTATTTGGGCAACCGCCTGTTGGATTACCCGGTCTACGACCGTCGGTATTCCAAGCAGACGTTTCTTGCCGTTGTCCTTGGGTATCTCAACCCTGCGGACGGGGTTCGGACGATATGTCCGTTGGCGGATACTCTCTGTCAGTCGCTCTCCGTGCTCTCTGAGATAGCCGAGCAGTCGGTCACAATCCATTTTATCTATCCCCGGTGCTCCTCCGTTGCTCTTTACTTGTTTGTAAGCGGCATTGAGATTGCCCGGTGACAGAATTTGTTCCAGCAGAGGGTGTATTCCCGTTTAGGTTGTTCCGTTGTGAGATATCCGTCCACCACGCGAATGAAAGTCTGCACCCCCTCATAGCCTTTGGCTTCCGGACTATTCTTTTGAGGGCGGCTATCGTTCTGTGCCGATATTTTCTGCATTCTTCCTTTCATTTGATGATGTCTGACAATATTCACTTAAGTCGGATTCAGTCCTTCCCTTGCGCTATCATCGCAGGGTACTATGACTTCGGCTGACTTATCACGGCAAGCTTTACTCCGCAGTTTTGAGTAACTCGGTCGCCACTGCGTCCGTGAGACCTCTCCGTTTAAGAGCATAATCTTTCACACTTATACCTGCTTGATTTACGCCACCCGTTCCGAATAGCTATAGGGCTTTGACTTCTTTGGCAGTCTCACCCACGAGCAAACGCCTTGGTATCAAATTTCTGTACGTCAGGCCAGTGATTTGCCGCCGACTTCCTTCACACCCAATGTCGCCATTGGCAGCTTGTCTTTGGCTGTACGCTTGCCGCTATTAGGCCGCGTTAGGGACTTCCACCCGTTAGATTATGCCCATGTCGGGCGAACCACATAAAGAACGGCAAGCCGACCGCTTGCCGTTCTTTCTATTACTTGATGTCATACCGTAGCAGGTCGCCGCAGGAGGCTCTTACTTGCTCTATGATTTCCTTGCAACGCTTCTCCTTCATCTTGATACTTGTGCCTACGGCTATGAAGTCTGACAGGGCCGGTCGTCCTCTGTCATTCACAGAGGTGGCATGTTCTCCGTTATATCCTTCCGAGCACAAGGTGAGGTCGTATGCAGGAGCCAGTCGCCATTCCCACCGTCCAGTCTCACCTTGCTGCATGGTGAAACTGAAGTTCTTGCAGTGGTCATCCTTGTTGTCGGTCAGATAATTGAAAATCATCCTACGGTACATCTCTTCCACGTCTCTATCTTCCTGACTTAAGAAGCCGGTCAATGCCAGCAGATTGCGGTAATCAAGCACCGGATTCCCTAATGCGATACGCAACAGACCGCCGGCTGTGGCCGTATGGATACGCACTCCACTCTCATCAATATCGAACCGTCTGGATGTGAAATACCGCCCGTTCGTAAGTTTGAAGTCCGGCACCGTTATGCCACATCTGCGGGCTATCTCATTGTAGTGATACTCCTGTTGTCCGATGTCCTTCGGATCGTAGATGTGCCTGAATTTGATCAGCCAATGCCCCTCGCTGTCCGAGAAGACCGCCTTGGGGCGTGCGCCGCCACTGTTGCCACTGTTGTATAACAATAATCCCGCATCATCATCCTGCTGTTCTCTCAGTACCTCCAACGCTTTTTCCTGCAACAGGTCGTAATCGGCAATCTCCTTGTCCGAACCGATAACGGTTATCGGCTTGTAGGTCAATGCACCCATACCACCGTCTCCTACCATGCTCAGGCGGTCGAGAGCCGACAGGTCACTGTCGTTGATGCCTTCACGCAACAAGGTCTTGTGCAGCAGATAACGTCCGTAACCGTCAGGGAGACTGTCCTCGAAGATGCCGAAATTTCCGTGAAAAGGTTGCGGCCTGGCAATAAACACTCCCTTGCGAAGCGGCAGTTCCAACGGGGAGATACTGTGTCCTTCATACAGCCAGAACGGATCATATTCAAATGCACACAAGCGGTCATCCGGAGTCAGCGAGAGCGTACCCACCGGCATGTCGTGATATTTTACCTGTAATATCTCAATCTTCATCATACTTTTTCTTGTTTACTTCCGATAAGCCCTTTTCTTTCCCATGTTTCTGCGTATTTGTGTCAGCTCCTCCATCGTGTCATACTTCTGTTGGGAGAAGATGTCTTTAATCTCCGATACATAGCCAAGTGCCATTGCTATACATATCAGATTCCGGAACGAGAGCATCCCTTTCTGCTCGAACCGGGCAAGATTACTGACAGGCACACCCGCTTTCTCCGCTATCTGCTCCCGCGTGAGGTTCTTCTCAATACGCCGCTGCTTGAAATCCTTTGCAATTTGCAGGGCGATGTCGCCAGGGTTGGCGAGTGTATACCCGTCAATAACTGATAACATATTGTCACTATCTCTATTAAATGTCATATTACTATCCAAATATTATCTCTTGCAAAGATAGCGATATTATCTGAACCGCACAAATTATAGTCGTCCAATTTCGTCCGATTTAACTGGCTCCGAAGCTTTTTGAAGCTCGAATATGGCACTCAATCAGGATCTGTTACAATTATCGGAATGATTTTATTTGTATCTTTTTTGAAATTTTTAATTCGATTAAGGTAACAGTTTTACGACCTTTCAAGTCTATTATAATGGTTGGACGGAGAAACTCCTGAAATCAAATATGAGCTTACAGGATACAGTCTTACTCTCGGTCCGGTTATCGCCGCTCTGCGCGACTGGGGGGATTCAACAGCATAAAAAAGTAATAAGACAGATAAACAATGAGAACAATGCGTAAAGCCAACAGGCAAAAGGATGTCCAATGGGCATTTGAGGTGTTCGACAAGGCACCAGACATCACTGTCAGCATGATTAGACCGGATGGCACTCCTTATGGGCTGCCGTTGAACATTGTCCGTAAGGATGAAACCACCTTCTACTTCCACTGCGCATCAGAGGGTGAGAAGATTGACTGTCTGAGATACAATCCCATTGTGAGCCTTTCGGCAGTGAGCCGATGTACTCCCAAATATGAGGAGGATAAGAACAACTTTACGGAATACTACAATTCCCCAATAGCCATTGGCAGAGCTGAGATTGTGCATGACTGGGAAGAAAAGACAGAGGCTCTACGGCTGTTGTGCAAGAGGTTTCTTCCCAAATTCATGGATCATTTTCAAGAAGCCATAGACAGGAGCCTCGAAAGGACTACTGTTGTAAGAATTACATTGACCGAACCACCCGTAGGCAAAAGCAAACCATGATATGCTGGTTCATGAAAGCTAAATACTGGTTTGTTCACTGTCCTGCTGGTCAATGAATATTTGTCATTTGTATAATTTGCAACAGCCTCATTGAATGTCTTTCTGTAACAAATTATCACTGGAATTTCTTACAGAGATGATTCGTGTTGTCGGTATCGGTAATTAAAAATTCCCGATGGGATATTCTTGTTGTGCCTTCACAAGATTTGCTATGATTTGTGTAAATGGGGATATATCTCCGATCACACTTGCATTTTCAAGAGCCTTCATATAATCATTCCTTAAGTTCATAGGAACGACCGTCCACGGATAACCGCCGGACGCAAGCATGGCATTAAGGATAAATCTACCCATTCTCCCGTTACCATCCATATACGGATGAATGAAAACAAATATGAAATGTCCAAGCACGGCTCGAACACGCGCATCCGGCTCTTCAGTAATCAATTCAAAAAGAGCCGTCATTGCATCAGCAACAGCATCAGAGTTGAGAGGTATGTGTTTGGACCCTCTGATGTAAACCTGACTTCTGCGGTAGCCTATGAGGTCGGATGCCTTCAGGATACCGGTCGTTACAAATGGCATCCACATCTGTCTGTACCAGATTCCATGATCGTTGCTGACGACTTGTCCGGCATTCTTGCCTTCCAAAATCCTTGTTATGGAGTCTTTAACGGCGTTAAACGCTTGGTAATAGCCTCGTGCTACAAGTGACCGCTTATGTTCTTTATCTTCTTTATCCGGTTGCCAGTTGCCTGAACGTACTTTCTCTATCAGTTCTCTTGATACCTGATAACCTTCTATAGAAAGAGAATGATAAGCATCCTCAATATATTTTTTATCTACATTACGGATATAGTTCTGCAAGTCAATCGTTTCTTTCGGTATGAATGGGAAATGGGCAATTACTTGCTCTCGCATATTGCTCCACATCTGACGTATTCTCATTGCATAAGGCGATATTTCAGGACGGAATGATGTTGCTTGAGCCGAAAGAAAAGGATCAGTTTCAACGAGTTTATAACCAAATTCTTTCATCGTTCGCATAATCTCATCGGCAAAATCCGTCTGTCCGTTATTTCGGAAAGCTCCGGCCATGCGTCCGGCACGGGTTGTGGCACCGGTTTCAACAAGCGGGCGTATAATATCGGAAACATCCTTAACTAAAGACAGGCAGGTTCTGGCTGATATGTCATCCCGTTGAAAATATGCAGGAGAAGCGTATAGCAACGATTCCTCCAATGTGTAAAGCCGTAATCCATATTGCGGTTCTTCAAAAGCGGCATTAGGAAGTTCACCTCTGATAGACAGGATGGTGTGACCATACGGAAGATTGACAATATTGTTGGAGGCTTCGGGTGACTTGACAATCAGTTGGTCTGGAACTGTGGTTTTTCCGGAAAGAATATCGAGGGATTGATCCGGCATTATAATCCATTCATTGCCATAACGGAATTGCAGGTATGCTTTTACAAAATGCCAGTATGAGGTGTACCATACAGTCGTATCTCCCTCGCTGCCCGGACGGGCCGGTATATACCAACCCTTCATAACTTCTTGGAGCCAGCCACTGTTCAGCAGTCTTTTCAAATGGACACGTGAAAGCTGCTCCGTACCTCTCAGTACAAGATTCTGATTATGTCGCTGCAAAAGATGCAACCGCTCCAAAGAGTCTGCCATCAGTTGTTCAATAGTCGCCATAGAATGTTTGTTCATGAATGAGCCATGCAAACCTTAACAAGTTACGGCTTCTCGTTTTTGATTGGTTTGTCTTACTCGTTTTTGTTGAGTTAGCGTTATTCGTTTATTTTGCAAATATACGGATATTTTCCGACACGGACAAATTATAATCATCACATTTTATTCGGTTTAACATGATAATTCCATCAAAGGACTTATTGGAAATTGACGGCAATGGGGGCAAACAGGAATATCATGATATTCTACCTGTAATGTCTCAAAAATCGGTGAAGTCGTGTGGTGAAAAGAATGTCCAATGGATAAGATTCCTGCTTCTGTCGGTGGGGGATACGCTCGAAATGTACCTGAAATGCCTAAGTTCGCTATTAATCTACAAATTATTCTATGAAATGACAAAAATAATTTGTAATTTTGCAAATAATTAACGTTCAGACTCTTTTACTTCGCAGCTTCCACTGCTTAGCGACAGAGACAGCCGACATTGATTTGACAATACGGTGTCCGCCTATCTGTTGCATCCCCGGCATCCGTAGCGGATTAGTCTCAATTTCGTTACGGGTGCCTTTTATTCAGGAGCCTGTTCCAACTTGGCATAAATTTGATATATGGATATAATCAACTTAAACGGTACAGAGAAAAGACTTTATGAGCTGGTCGCGCCGCTTGTAATGAACCCGGCCGTGCTCCGTCAGAACAACAACTATCCGTTTAAGACTTCGCACCGCCACCGTTGGTTCATCGCAGTGGACAGCTATGGGAAAGTGGCCGGTTTCATGCCGGTGAAGAGCACATCGGACAGACCTTGCATCGACAATTACTATATCCGTGGAGACCGCGACGAGGTGATCACCCTGTTGCTGGATGCCATCAAGGCCGTTCCTGAGTATGACGGCAAGCTCACCGCAGTGGTACACAAACGCCATGTTGCCGCTTTTGCGAGAAACGGGTTCAGCACCTATCTCGAATGGAAGAACTACGACAAGATGGACTATAATGCTAAGACAGGGTATGGTACGAAGACTTGATGTATATGAGGCTGCGATGCACCGGCTGAGGGTGATATTCGACCATTTCGATTATGTGTATGTATCCTTTTCCGGTGGCAAGGACAGTGGTGTGCTACTTAACCTATGCGTGGACTATATCCGTAAGTATGCTCCGGGCAGGAAGCTGGGCGTGTTTCACATGGACTACGAAGCCCAGTACAGCCTGACCACGGAGTATGTGGAGCGCACGTTTGCGGACAACCGCGACATCCTTGAGGTCTTCCATTGCTGTGTGCCGTTCAAAGTCGTTACCTGCACATCCATGTATCAGTCCTATTGGCGGCCCTGGGAAGACAGCAAGCGCGATATGTGGGTCAGGAAGCGGCCTGACGGATGCTATACCGCCGAGGATTTCTCGTTCTTCAGCGACAAGCTGTGGGACTACGACTTCCAGTTGCTGTTCGCCCCGTGGCTCAGGAACATCAAGCGGTGCCGACGGATATGCTGTCTGGTAGGCATACGCACACAGGAGAGCTTCAACAGGTGGCGTGCCATACACAGCGACAAGAATTACAAGCACCTTTGGAACCTGAAGTGGACACGCAGTATGGACAAGGACATCTACAATGCCTATCCGCTGTACGACTGGAAGGTGACGGACATCTGGACGGCCTACGGACGCTTCGGATGGGATTACAACCGGCTCTATGACCTGTACTATCAGGCAGGGGTTTCGCTGAGCCGGCAGAGGGTGGCAAGTCCGTTCATATCTGAGGCTATCCAGTCGCTGGCTCTCTACAGGGTGATAGACCCTGATATGTGGGGCAAGATGGTGAGCCGGGTCAACGGTGTCGATTTCGCAGGAATATACGGCAAGACAACGGCTATGGGATGGCGGTCGGTAAAATGCCCGGAATGCTTCTCATGGAAGGATTACATGTACTTCCTGCTGGATACGCTGCCCGAAGATATACGGCGCAACTACCTCGACAAGCTGGATGTCAGCATCCGGTTCTGGCGCAATCGTGGCGGATGCTTGTCCGAGAAGGTCATCGCCAAGCTGTGTGCCGCAGGTGTGGAGTTCACCATCGGCGAACCCTCGGCATACAGGACGGACAAACGTCCTGTGAGGATGGAGTATCTTGACGATATCGACATCGAGGAGTTCCGCGAGATACCTACATACAAGCGCATGTGTATCTGCATCCTTAAGAACGACCATGTGTGCAAGTATATGGGCTTCTCCATGACAAAGAAAGAGAAGGAACTGAGAGAGAACGTGATGAGAAAATATAATTCGCTGAAACATGGGAAAATTTAAAAGCCCGGTATATAACGTGGTTTCCGTACCTATCGAGAAGGTGGTGGCGAACAACTACAACCCCAATGTGGTGGCTCCACCGGAGATGAAGCTGCTTGAGCTTTCCATCTGGGAGGACGGCTACACCATGCCCTGCGTGTGCTACTACCTGAAGGACGAGGACAAGTATGAGATTGTGGACGGTTTCCATCGCTATCTTGTGATGAAGACCTCCGAAAGGATATACAAGCGGGAAGGCGGGATGCTCCCTGTCACTGTCATCGACAAGGATCTGTCCGAACGCATGGCTTCCACAATACGTCACAACCGAGCGAGGGGTGTCCATTCGGTGGAGCTGATGAGCGGCATCGTGTCCGAACTGGTGAAGTCCGGAATGTCCGACGCTTGGATCATGCAACATATCGGCATGTCGCGCGACGAGTTGCTGCGCCTCAAACAGGTGTCCGGTCTTGCCGACCTGTTTGCCGACAAGGATTTTGGCAAATCCGATGAGTGGGTAGAGGAATGAACAATCGAACCTCGGTCAGAAAAGACAGCCGGTCCTGCATCCGGAAGATACGGAGACAAGACCGGGGTTGTTGTTTACAAATGGAATCAGCAGACTACATAACGCAAGCATGTGCCGTTGAGTGCCTGGGTGATTTTATTCTCCCGCAGGAGTTGGAGAATGGCGAAGCAAAGCTGCACGCTCTCCATATTGGTAAGTGCTTGCAATTCTTGTAGGTATAGCTTCTTGTCCGACTCATGAGTCCGAACAACTTGAATCCGTCACGGATGACATTCTTTTTGATAAACATGTTTTGTCTGGCTTTTAAATGAATAATCTTTATTGAATCGAAGTAGCCAAAAGTATGTCATTGGGGAATGTGGCACCAATAATATGCCCATAGTTAAAAACTCTTCGATTACAAATATAACATTAATTCCTTGGATATAAAACAAAATTCCAAGCCCTGTATCCGGCCGATAAACGACTGAATACAGGGCTTGAGGTATAAGGCTGAAAACAAGGTTGCCGTATTCCGTTTGCGGATTCGGCATTCAGGAAGCTAAAAGTTATTTGTTTCCAGCCAGAATTTTCCATGCGCCGGCACCGAAAGCCGAACCGAGCACGGGTGCAACAATGAATACCCACAACTGCTTCATAGCCTCGCCTCCCTCAAAGAGTGCCGGACCGATGCTGCGGGCGGGATTGACGGATGTACCGGTGATGGGAATACATACGATATGTATCAGTACCAGCGTCAGACCGATGGCGAGTCCGGCGAGATTGCCCGCACCCTTCTTGCCGTCGGTGGTACCGAGCACCACAAGCACGAAGATGAACGTGAACAGGGTCTCGGCAATGAATGCCTGGTGCATCATACCTTCACTGAAACTGTTGGCTCCTGTTGCGGTCGGCCCATTGTGTGTGCCGGTGGATACAAGTGCGAACAGCAGTGCCGAACCGAGTACCGCGCCAATCACCTGAAAAATCATATACATGGTAGCCTCTTTGCCCCTCATGCGCCCTGAGAGATATACGCCGAGGGTAATCGCCGGGTTGATGTGACAACCCGATATATTGCCTATCGTGTAAGCCATTGCCACTACTGCAAGACCGAATGCCATTGCTACTCCTAAGGTTCCCGTACCGGAACCGACACTGCCGGCCACATCGCCGGTAAAGATTGCACTGCCGCAACCCATGATGACCAGAACCATTGTCCCTATCATCTCTGCAAGATACTTTTTCATCTGCAAGCTCTGTATTTAGTTGATAATTTGCCAAATATACAAATTATAATCCGATTCCGCACTATGTTTTGCCCAAAATCCGGGAAATAAATTTATCGGTGATGCCGATGATTGGAGCCAGCCGCCATAAGACGACAGAGGAATACCTCTCATTCCTTTCCCTTTCGTCCTGTATTTAATGTTCTGGAGCCGTCTTTGAATTTGTGATGCTTTTTCGCCTCTGAACCATTGAAATACCGAAAATCTTTACTATATTTGCGCTCAGCAATTTAAATGACATAGCAAAGATGAAAGAACTAATCGAAAAAATCGAAGCCGCCTACGCTGTTTTCTCTAAAGATGCGGTAGCACAAGTGGAAAACGGCAACAAAGCGGCTGGGACACGCGCACGAAAAGCATCATTGGAGATTGAAAAATTGATGAAAGAGTTCCGTAAATTTTCTATTGAGTCGTCCAAACAATGACGCATTCTGTAAAACAATAGTTCCCCACAAAGCAGTTTGAAGATACCTTTGTGGGGAATTTGTTTTGTAATATGTCTCTGAGAATCTACTTTTGAGGTCATGAGCATCATTCTGTTTTCGAGGCAAAAAGAAACCCGGACCAAGTCAATCCGGGGAATTTCACTATTGTGTGTCGTGCTGCTGATATAAAAAAATGCATAAACGTCTTGAATTTAATGAAAACACCTAACATACTCATTATTTATAAATCCTTAACTGACTAAAGTTGTTACAAAGGTAATATATACGTTTTTATATTGATAATATTTTCATCACATTATTTTATATCATTGTGTTTTACGGTTCATTTTGCTGATCAAGACATCCTCTATCTCCGGCAGGAACGCGTCTTTCAGCATGACTTTTTTGTCGCGGTCGAGCAAGTAGATGACGGGCATTGCCGGAAGGGCGTACAGTTCGCGTTCCACGATGCTGCTCTCGTCAATGGCGACAGTCCATTCCTGCGGCATGGAGTTTTTGGTCCCGTCCCATGCTTTGCGATTTCCTTCCGTGTAGACTGCAAGTATGGTCAGCTCCTTTTTATCAATACTGTTCCGGATAATATTGCTTTCATGTACCTGTCGTAATATCTCCGAGCAGTGTTCGCATTCAGGGTCATAGAACAGGAGCATGAGTTTTTCACCTTTGGTGTTATGAAGTGTCCGGCGATTGCCGTGGCGGTCTATATAGGCGAAGTCCGTCGCCGTGGTTCCGGGACGGTTCTTTCGGGCCATTTCCAGCTGGTATGCTGGGCGTATGCGCTCCGCTTCGGGCAGGGTGGGCAGGCTGAGCAGCCCTTCGAGGAAGAGGATGTAATATTCCTCGTTGCGCATGGGGGAATTGGGGTTGTCCAAGTAATGCTCAGCAAGGTCGTTCACGAGGTCAAGGCAGATGGAATCCGCAGCCGCGCGTTCCAGCAACCGCGCTATGTGCGTCGGCAAAGCCTCCGGCTTCGCATGGGGGAAGAGCGAGAGGTAGTTCACAAAGTTCTGTTCCATGAAGGCGCGGTTGCGGCAGCGGAGCGTGTCGCTGAAATCCATCCTGTCCCAAAAGTGGGCGATGATGTACGCCGCCCGCTCTTCGGGTACGGTCAGCGACACTGGCACATCGGGCAGGGACAGCAAACACCCACTGCGAGGCAGCGTGTCGGACACCGCCTGCACCCCATCACACCCCGTCTGTTCCTGCCCGTTGGAACGGCAGGAACAGGCAAGCATGACGACTGCCAGCAACCCTATCAATAAAGTGTTCCGTCTCATTTATGATCCCGCACACATCTTATCGGCCCGCCAGTCGATTTCACGTAATACATCGGGAATGTCACCTCGAATACATGAAACAGCCCCAACTGTCTATGAGCATGCAGAATATTCACTCGGTTATTGACATCGGTGGTTGCATTGTGGTAATTGCCGCACTGGCCGGTGCGAATGATCTCACCATTCGGGATGCGGGTGCCTTGCGTCGGGAAGAAAGACTTGGCCCCTTGTTTCCATGCGCTAACATATAGATACATGCCTGCGACGTTAAGTTTAGTCTCCGGGGTGTCGGTGTTTATCTCGTCATAGGATGCCGGGTTCTCCCCGGTGCTGGTAAAGCCAAGCCAAAGGTCGCCCGGCGGCACTCTCCATCCCGAAGGACAGGGATCGAAAATCGACTTTTCGTTACCATAGTTATCATATATGTGCGCTTTATTAGACGAACTCAGACGATATACTTTCATGCTGCCATCATCCTTGGGGTCTAATCCTCCCCACAACTTATTGTCGTGCACGCCCGAAGGTAACCAATCGCCATTGTTGTGATAATTGGCTGTGCTGTTGGCATAGCTTTCGCTTACTTTATCATTTTCTCTCTTGAACGGGTATGCCTCTTTTGTTCCGCATAAGAATACCGTCGGATTTTGGATGGTATATCTTATGGCCTCATCTCGGGTTTTAGCATGATTTTTATTCCCGCTCAGCGAATGGAAGAGTTTGTCCTCATCCTCCATGGCTGTTTTACCGACTATCGTGGCATCATCATTGGCGTAATGGATGCCTGTATAAGTGTCGTTATAATCCACTTGATTACCATTTGTTGATTGCGACGGCGGGAAAGGGTCTTTACGACCCCACTGGTAAAGCATTCCGTGGGTCTCCGGGTCAAGTTTGTCGACATTATTGGGTTCATACTTCAATGCTCCCAGGTTGCATGGCATGATGGCGTATCCCGGCACACGGATAGTCGTGAATATTTGTCGTTCGTTCCACGCGTAGGTGGAGTAGACGACGGCATTGCTGACGTTGCCCGGCTCGTTCTCCGTCACCCAGATATGCCATGACCAGATGATATTTCCGTCTTTGTTATAGGCGGCTATCAGGGCATTGCCCCGTGAGCCGGTCTTTACGTGTATCTTGCGGTGGAACTCGTCGGTCGCTTCCGAGCGACGGTCTACCCATACCCGGTCTCCCTTGGAGTTGTCGCCGATGGCGGTTTTCGTCTGCCAGATGATGCGTATGTTTTTGAGCATATCGTCGTCATCGTTGATTTTTTTCGCCTCGTCGGTCCCTTCCGCATCGAGGTAGTCCGAGAAGTTGTATCCGCCGCCTGTTTCCGTCCTGTAGTAGGGCAGGAACGAGAGTGTTTGGCCGGGCTTTACCACGAAGCAGTTTGAAGAGGGTATATCCTTATATACCAGGTCAGTATAGATGTTCATCTTGACCCGGTAGATGAAATTGCGTCTTATGTTATAGTCGTTGTAGATGTTAGCTCCCGGAAAGACGGTATAGGGTATACCTTCTTGCATGGGATCCTCGGTGAAGATGTCCACCTTTTTTGCCTTTAAAGTTATGTTAAAGGCGTTGGTCGGGGCATTGTTGGTTTTCTCGCCGGAATCGGCCTCGCTGTTATCGGTACGCCCTTGCAGGTTCTCGGGGAGGTAAATCACCAGTTTGTTCTCGTACTTGCCCTCTTTGTTCTTCGAACCCGGAGAAAAAGCGGGAGAGATCCAGTCTGTTTCAACAGGATATGTCGCAGGATATGTCGCGTTTTCCGTGGCGAGAGTTCCTACGCGGCAATAGTATGGTATGTGGGCGACAATAAGGTCGGTAAGGACTATCGACTCGGGGATGTCGCCGATATGGATTTCCACCTTGGCGTACATTCGCGTTACTGTCACATTGATGTTTTCGCCTTTCACGGGAGTTACCGTTTGGGATGCACCTTCCATCGGCAGGGATAGATCGGCAGGCTCCTCACCGTTATAGACCGCTATATGCTTCGGATCGGGCAGTGTCAGCTTCTTTACATCCTCCAATGTGGCGGAGTTGTGTGCCGTGGCCCAATCGGAGCCTGAAGTGGCGGCCTTGCCTATATTGGCGACCACATAGACAATAGAAGGCACATCCGGTTTCAGAAGCACGTCAACCTCCTTTTCGTTCTCGGCATCGGCGACGATATTCTTGTCGGAAAGATCATAGAACCGCGGGGTGGTAAGCAACTTTTGAGTTGCGACATCGAACTGGAATACCCAAATGTTATCGATTTTACGCTCCGCTTCCGTACCTCGCTTTTCCTCCTCGTTTATGGTGTCGGAAAGTCGGTCGTCGGAATCGGAAGCCGTGCGGGTCTGAGCGGTCGAAGCGCGCATTGCCTCCACATCGAGCGAGAGACGTGATTCGACAAGGTTCGTGTCGTCGACCGCAGCGTCAGGCCGGTCTTCTACAAGCTCGTCGGTACATGCGGCAAGCAGGCCGGAGAGGAGTGCAAGAGACAGGCGCAGGTATTGGTATATATGCCGTTTAATCATTCTTCTGGCTGTTTGGTGATGTTGATACGTACATTATAAATATGGTTTCGCGAGATGTTGAAATCGTTCTCCATATCGTAGCCGGGATAAGCCGCGTAGGTGTGTGTCCTGACCTCGCCGTCTTTTTGGTATGATACGGTGATTTCGACCCGGAGAGCATGGCCCGGGATTTTGTAGCCATCTGTTTCCTGTTTCCCGCTCATTCCCGCCACGATGCCTTGCAGGTTTTCGGGGATATAGAGGGTAGCCTTGTTAGCGGTTGTCGTATATGATACCCACTCGATGTCTTCGGGGTATGTGGCTGCCATGGTATGGTTGTAGCCCGCGTCCTTGACCAGCGAACTCACGCGGCAATATGACGGAATGTTTTGGACCTCGATGCCCTGTAGTGTCAGCTTATGTTCTTCGAGATTAGCCTTATCTATATCTACGCTTACTCGGGCGAACATGCGCACGAGCGGTATGCTGACGTAGCATTTTGACGCTATCACCATCTGCTTGGATTCGCCGAACATCGGGATGACCTTTCCCTTGCCATCTTCCCCTCCCATATTGGAAGATATGAACGGTCGGGTAGCCGAGGCCGGAATTGCATGAGTCAGGAATCCCTCATACGTTTGGAAAAAATCTTTTGTATTGCCATGCTCATCCAAAGCCCACGTCTCTTTTGTCGTGCCGGAGGAACTTTCCCCTGTGCCGGAACCCTCATCTTCATAGACCCCTCCTTTGCCGATATTGGCCACGATGCACACCACGGAGTGCTGGCCGTTAACGTTATTGGTGAGATCTGTCTCGATGTCATTGGAGTTGAAGTCGTCGTAATATGCCGGGTCGCGCATGAGCCGTCCGGTTTCCACGTTGTATTGGAACACCCAGATATTGGCTATTGTGTTTTCATCGTCAGAACCTCCCACCATGGCGCGCGTCCCGGCTATGCCGTTCATGCCGAACGAATCGATTTCCAATCGTATTGTGGTCGCGCATCGACCTTCCTCATTCGGAATATCTTGCAGCATGTCACCCTCTTCCGCGCATGACGACAGCATGAGAAAAGGAATGACAGCAAGCATCAGCATGGGGTAGATGCTTCGTTTTATATTGATATGCGGATAATCAGTATTCATGCATATGGACCGTTAAAAATTAATATCGTTATTTATTTGATTCTCCCACGGGGATACGGGCGAAACAATCTGGATGTCACCGAAATCGAAGGTGTTCTCATACAGCCCCTGCCAGTCGCTGACGGTCAGCAGCAGCTTTAAGTCGTAACCTGAGCAGATCACGTGAAAACGGTAGATGTTGTTGCGTTCAATGTTCAGGCGGTCGGCATCGCTGTTTTCGGTTTCCCCTCCGCTGTATTGAGCGAAATAAATCGTGTGCAGGTCATCGTCTGCCGTCTGGATGTCGAATTTTGCCTTTATGCTGGAATAGGCATCGTCCGCGCCGATATTTTGGTATTCGGGCAGGTAAGCTATCCATTTCTCGTACCGCGTTCCGTTTTCATACCACCGGCGCGTGCGTCGTAATGAGAGTTCTTTCGCCTCGCTGTCGTTACGGCCGCCCACCAAGTGCAGGGTTCGGCTGTAATCGTCTTGCCAATTGCCGTTGTGGTCGTATGAATCTTGATGGGATACGTCTTTCGGGGCGCAATACCCTGCCGCGTTGTAACGGTTGATTTTCAAGCTGCTGAACGACAAATCGTAATAGTCGTCTGTTTGCAGTATCACCTCAACCTTAGCCATCGCGCGCAATAGCGTTACGGGTTCGGAAAGCATGGTAACCACATCCGGCTTGAAGGTTACGTCTCTGTATTCATGTACACCATAGAAAGGCATGAGTATGCCGGCGTCAGGGTTCAGTGCGACCGCCGATGGGTTAGATTCGTCGCCGTCAGTCAGGCAATTGTACTGCGACCATGAGGCTTCGCATATATCCGCGATGCTTGTCACCCCTGCAGTCAGCGTCTTGTCCGTGTCATCTTCCGGGTACTTGGGCCAATTGGCGAGTACCACCATTTTGAAATCTCGATGCCTGATAAGCTCGTCGGGAGCAGTGCCCGTCACGTCGTATTGGCGCAAATCGTTGCTGACCACAGTAATGAAGTCTGAGGGGTCCAACCCGGCGATGAACTTGTTGTCCGTGCCGAAGAAGTATATCCGGAAGTTGCCGCCACCGATGTCTATGTAGTTTTCGGACTTCTCTCCCCCCTCATAACCGTCCGTAACGGCTCTGGTCGGTATCTTAAAGCTGAGACTGAGCACCTTTTCTCCTCCGGGACTGACATCGGGGGCGTCCGCGTCATGGCTACACGAACAGAACGCCCACAAAAGGCATGACAGAGTCAACGCAACCGACTTATTTATAAATTTAAACCTCGACCACATCATTCGTCTTCTTTTATGGTTTATAAACCAACATCTTGCAACACCACCTTCCACGAGTTGATGAAGATGGTAGTGTTCACCCAGCGGTGTCCTTCATCGAGGAAAAACACAAGGTCGAAAGCATCCTGACGGTCAAGATACTCCTGATTATCCATCTCGCGGTTGTATTCGCCTTTCACCATCAGCAGGAAGTCTATCAGTTTCACGGAGAAGATAGTCTTCCCAGTGGCCAGGTTGCGCACCGTGAGACGGGCATTATCCCTGTGATCTTCCATTAGGCGCGAGGTGGTAAACTCCGCCATCAGGCCGGTGTATGAGCTGCTTGTCGCAATGCCTTCGTCCGTGCCGTTCTCGTCATCCGGCGAGATGGTAGCGGCGATGGGGGTCACTGCCCATGGACGGTAGGTGATCACCTCCTCTTCGCGCAGCAAGTTGTTCCACTCCATCATGCCGTTGTCGTCGGTGATAGTCACTTCAATGTCCTTCATGTCAAGGGGCAGCCCCGCCACCTGCTGAAGCACCACCTTGACATAGTTGGTGTTCTTGGTCAGCGACACTGTAACCCTGTGTTCCCCCTCGCTATTTGGAAACTCCACGTCCGCCTCATAGCCGTGATAGAGTCGCGAGAGCGGTTTTTTCGATATTGCCTCGCCGCTTTCTCCGCGCTCGCGTATGAGCCGTGCGGTCAGCTCCTCTTTGCCGCTTCTGCCTGCAGGGCCTATATCAAAGGAGTGTTGGTTCTCATCGCCCGCCCAGGCGAGTAGCGAGTAGCGGCCGGGGGCTACATCCACATCCATCATGTAACCCTCGCGCGTCAGCGGTTCACCGTCAGCTGTGCGCTGCCATACCACATTGCCGTATTCATCAAGCAGATGGAGGGTCACGGCTTCCACTTCGTGTGGGAAGGCATCCGCCCACTTCATATTTAGGTCGTAACGGAAACTGACCTTGTAGTGAGGCTCACAATCCACCTCGTAATCATAGATGGCGTTGTCGCAGGAGGTGGCAAACAGTCCGCACAGGATAGCGAGCGAAAGGCCCGTTCTGCGTCCGGTTTTCCTGATATTACAGTCTGATAAGCTCATTTATCGATATTTTTCAATTTTACTGCTTCTTGGGTGACGCCGGGATGCCGGCTTCATTGTATGTTGTGCGGCAGGGGCGAAGCCCTTACCGTCGGATATTCATGTTTGGTTGGAAACTTCCTGTGCTGCGGGGCTTACGCCGTCAGCCTCTGTCTCCGGGGTGGCGCGTCTCTCCTTGCGCCGACGCGCGGGCGCTTGTCTGTTGCTTGCAGAAATTTTGGAAATATCAGCAAAACCCTTACGGGCTTTGCTGATATGGTTATGGGGTTGCAAACAGTCGTTATAGTTTGACTGTCTGGTTTACAATCTTCCATGAAAGGATGTTGATTTTGGCTCCTACATAATACAGGGGATCTTCCGGACCGTTGGGAATGATTTCTGTGTCATCGGAATCCGGGTCGAACACAAGGTGGCCAACTTTGCTGAAACTCTTCACTGTAAGACGGTACCAGTGGTTGCGTACTACACCATAGTAGCCTTCAACAGCGGCTTTGGCATTTACCTCTTCTTCTGTGAGAACACGATGCTCGATGGGTATGTAGTAGAATGCATCGGCATTTTCGTCTGAACCTACTGCTGGATTATCATCAACCACTTTTGCGAGTTCAGCGTTGAGGGCATTCTGGAATGCCTCGGCACTTTCGTACTTCACATAGTGGGCTGCTACATAACCGTCTTCTCCTTCTTTACCGGAAGCATCAACGAAGTAGTATACATCTTCCTTCTTGGTGTTGGCACTCACGACAATTTCACCGAGCTTGTGATCAGTGGCTGTGCTACGGTCGATTACAAGGTATGATGCATCGATGGTCTTATATTCGTTTTTGACAGTACCATTGTTACCAGTGGAGCTGCTGGCAAGATACCAGAAGTTGAGTTTATTATCTTGCTTGAGACGGTTGAGAAGCAGGTTTTTGTAAGATTTACCGGTGTAGAGTATGCCACGGTACTGAACGAGTTGGCCGGGATGAGAGAATGAACCGTCTTCGTCCTTCTGGTAGATCTGGGTGTGGAGAACAACGTGTGTCACAAGAGCATTCTTTACAGCTACCTCTTTGGCGTTGAGAAGAAGACTGCCTCCGTCAACTCCTGCGAAGATATGTGCAGGTGTGTTGGTATTCTCATAGCAGTAGGTGTAGTTGGGCTTATCATCAACATTATCTACAGTACCGAAGGTACTTGTTGCAATATCCTTTGCGGACGCATACTTCAGTTTTTCAGGGTTGCTTTCTCCACTGATGTCATAGGTGTATGCCTTTGCCCAGAACGAACGCCAGTCTGCGGTCTTGTTCCAACCGTTCCACAATTCAGTCGCGGTAGTGTTCCATTCAGAGGGAAGTTTCTTGCTCATGTAGCTCTGCTTGGCAGTAGCATTGAGACCCCAGCCCACAACCTTCACATACAGAGTCACGTCTGACATATCGTCTCTTTCGGTCATATTGTTGCCCCCTGCGAGGGTCTGCGAGAGTTTGTAATAAGTCTCATTATTGTAAGTCTCGTATTTGCCGGATTCTGTGCCGAAAGAGAGCTGAACCTTTGCACCGAGACGTTCAACATAGATTGCCACTGGATTTGTGGTTGTAGATGCCGCTTCGGATGTAGTTTTGAAATCGCTTGGATTGAGCTTGGTAGCGAAGTACTGTGTATTATTATGACGTACTTCCTGATTTTCACTCGGAGTTCCGGTTATCACGTTGTTGTTAGCGTCGATATTACCGTAGAACGAAGAAGTAGTCATCACGAAAGGTGCCGTGCGTGATTTTGCGAAATCAGTGGCGTAGGTGGCGAGTTTGTCGGCTGTCTCCTGCAGATTCTGACCGGGAGTGAAGTCTGACGGAGCGTTGAGTACGGTTACCACATACTCAGGATAGTTGTTGGTACGCACACCGTTGAGGATAAGGATGTTTCTCTGTCCTATGTACTCTACGTTGGCAGTCTTGTCATCCCCGTTTTTGACGAAATTGTCATCTGCGGATGCCTTGAACGCGTATGCGCCGTTGCTTTCGAAGAAGTAGAAGTCTACGGTGTTTACCTCGTGTTCAGCGGCTGTAGACCAGCTTGCTTCATAGTCGCCATCTGTGGTTGAACGTGTGCCTATCCCTTCAGGAGCGGAGATGGTGATTGCCATATAGGCAACATCGCCGTCCGGAGTTTCCTGCGTTACGGGATTCACAACCGGTTCATCAGATGAACAGGCGGCAAATGCGATTGCCATTGCTGTCGCATTGACACCTAACAAAAATTTTGATTTTACGTTCATTGTTGTTGAATGAATAGTTTATAAAATTGGTTTATTTCTTTGGTTTCATTATTTCCAGTCCCTGCAAGGTTTCTTCCGCCTGAGACAGCCCTTTCGCCTTTGCCTTGCTGAGCCATGTGAGGGCTGTGTCAAGTTCGCCCTTGCGGACGGCAAGCGCACCACGGGCATAGTCGGCTTCGGCTGAGTCGCCCGCCTTGGCGAGATAACGCTCTGCAGTAGTAAAGTCGTCGCGCCGTATGGCGGCATTGGCCGCGTTCAGGTTGGCGGTCTCATCAGATGGGAACATACGCACCGCTGTGTCGAACACTTCGCTGAACTCGTCAGTGCCCGGCTCGTACTCCTGCGCCACGAGGTAGAACTCATTGAGGCTCAGTTTCTGCGGATGGGTGGCGAGGATGTGTTTTATCTCGTCCACATCATTGTAGCTGCGTATGTTGTAGGCGATGCGGTAGTCGGTGTGGCGGAGCGCGGGATACCAGTTCTGCAACATGAAGCGGTATTCCTCCGGATAGTTCTTCCTGATGGTCGACTCTTTGTTGTCCGGCTCCCGGTCGCTGTCGATCAGCGCGAGTATTTCTCCTTTGTAGTTGATGTTGCTCTGATCGACATAGCGGCGCAGCCCAGCCCAGTCCTCCGGTTCATAGTCGGTGGCGATGATGCCCTCCTCGAACTTATAGAGCTGTTGTATGTGTTTCTTCAACGCTTCGGTGCGCCCTATGGCGAGGCCGCGGTTGTGTGCATACGGGCTTTCAGGCGAGGCGTAGCCTTTGAGCCACACCTGCGTGATGGTCACGTCGCGGTCGTTGCTCACAGAGTCTATCGTTGCCTGTATCTTACCCAGTTCAACCGTGTTGCGACGGTAATCCGGATAGATGACGGTCTTGTTCACAGGGAAGTCGATGTATGCCGAGCCTTCGAGGGCACGGCTCTTGGTCTGTTCCGCCTTGGGGCGCATATAGACAAGTTCCGGGAAGAACGCCACGTTTTCCACCGGTGCGTCATAGCCACCCAACAGGGCATACTGCTCATTAAGAATGCTGTTGCAACAGCCGTATTCCTCACGTTCGAGGGCGAGTTTCGCTCCGTTCATCCAATCTTCGTATGCCAGCACATTGTTGTATGCAATCTGCTCAGGTTTCTCCGAAGCCTTGTAGGTCTGCTCGTCCTTGCCGGAGAGCATACTCTCGCCATTGCGTACATAGTAATAGTAGCGACGGCGACCATATATGCCTATTGACGGCAGGTCGATGGAATCCGTGTCGTTGACAAGACGAGGGGTGAGCAACACAGCGCGGTTGCCGTCCACTTTCAGTCCGGTCAGGTTCATCATCATGTCTACGGTCAGGTAACGTCCGTTGCGGGTCATACGCAGGCTGTCAATGCCCACACCGTCAACACCTCCGGCTATTACGGCTGTATTGGTTTCCGCCTTGCGCTCCTGCGCCTGTGATACTCCACAGGCGAGTGTCGCCGTGATTGCAAGTAATGCTATTCTTTTCATATTCTGTGGAGTTTTTTAGAATACATAAACCAGATTGACCGCAGCCTTGGTAGGACCGACATAGTTGTGCGACTTGCCGCTCTCTATCTTCTTGCCACAGCCGGCGCACTTGAAGCGGTCGTAACGGGTGTAGGAGTAGCCGATGCCTATCTCTGCCTCAAGGTTCCAGTGCCGGCCGAGTATCCAGGCATAGCCGTAGGTCACACCGCCGCCCACGAACCAACCCTGATAGCGGGTGTCCTTCAGCTTGCGTGCGTCGGTGCCGAACAGGTTCCACTTGCCGTCAAAGCCGCCGATGTTGTACTGCCCGCCGTGGGCTTCCACTCCGAGGAAATGACCGGAGAAGCGGTCGCACAGCCAGTAGCGTGCCTCTGGCATCGCAAGCCAGTGTTTCCATCTGCGGTTATGGGAGAATGTCCAGCCGTTGAACTCACCCGTGAGGTCGAGCGTCCATTTTGGAGCGAGTCCTATCTCCGCACCTAAATTGACATTCGCCAAGGCGTCTGCCGCGATGTTTGTCTTGACAGCCACATCCTGCGCTTGCGTCCGCTGTACGGTTGCCAATGCCATAGCCGCGATTATCAGTATGAATATCTTTCGTCTCATATATTAATGATGTGTATTGTTTCTTATTTATCTGTTGTTCCTATTGCTCCGTCTGCGGTCTCATTTCCCCTTCTGTCATCCATCCGTCTTAGCCTCTGCCGCTTCCACAATCCTGTGGTAGTTCTCCCTCTCTTTGGGACAGTTGCGCATGATGTAGCCCACGATGCTGTCGGCAATGCCGAGACGCTTACGCAGCTTCTCACGGAACGGTATCACGTCCGGATAGTGGAACCGCAGTTGCGAGGCGAGTGCCGACCCGTCGTGACCGAACATCCTGCCGATCTGCGAGATGTTGTACTCTATGTATGCCAAGTCCCGGCAGGCGGCTATCGCGTCCTTATATTTATTATAGGTGATGAGCGACTGCCCTTTCGGAGGTTTCACCTTGACAGTCTGCAGGTCTTTGTCGTCCGCTTTCAGTACGTAGCGGGCGAACAGCAGTCCGCGGTGGTGTCTCCCTATATGTGTCAGCGTTCTCGCCATTATGATAACTGTAACAGGTTCACTAAATTCAAAGTCTTGAATACGGTGTGACACAATGTTTTTACGAAACGGTGGCATCGTCTTCAATAGTCCGCTTTTCCAATGTCCTGTCACTCGCCAGAAGAGACTGAACAAGAGCAAATTATGGCCTTACACCTATACTTCTCTTAGCAAGAAAAAGACGGGGATACATCAGCCTTGATTGTCAGGCTGTTACGTGGTCCTTGCCGGCTAATCGGCTCAACAGGTGGAAGATACGCTGAATAAAAAATCAAAATATTTATCAAAATATTATGTGAAAATGGTGCTTATTTCCAGGAAATTGAGTACCTTTGTACCATGAAATACATCTCTTGCTAAGAGTTGTATTTTTCTTGCTAAGAATTGTCGAAGATCGTATCCTTAAATCTTTTGCGTTTACAATGTTTTTGACAAGTCCTGCTGTTTGCTTTGCAGTTGTTGAGAAAGTAGCAAGGACTGTTAATCGGATTAAGCCCAATATTCAGCCTATAAGAATCGTATCCGTTGCCATTTTCTGTATATCATATTTTATTTGTATATTTGTCGGCAAACCCCAAAAACAAACCCAATATGACAAAGGCTGATTTAGTTGCTGAAATATCAAGATCAACAGGCATTGACAGAGGTGCCGTGGCAACGGTTATCGAGAAGTTTATGGAAGAGGTGAAGGATAGTCTTGCGAATGGCAAGAATGTATATCTCCGTGGATTCGGGAGCTTCATCGTGAAGGAACGTGCGGAAAAGACCGCCCGTAACATCTCCAAGAATACGACTATCGTTATTCCGGCTCACCGCATCCCGTTCTTCAAACCGGCTAAAGTCCTGCTGAACGAGGTAGCCCAACGATAACCCTGCAGAATTTCCTGTATGAGAGGGCTGCAGTGGTGCTGTATCGACAATATTGCAGTGCCCATAACCGGAGTCTCTCCTGGTTTTCTATCCGTATTTTGAAATACACGGATAGAGTGTTTTATGGCCTTGTGTGGTGTTCGTTTCAGTCAGTTTTTGTCTGTCCTCATTTTTAAGATGCGTCCATCTATCCCATCTGCAGCCATAGTTGGACGGGCTCAACAACGGCTGAAAAGACATATTTACGCTAACCTTTGGGCGTTGAAAAGTATGTTTAGCGACCTATTTTGTGAATATTTCGAGGTATTTTTCTCTTTTTTATTCGTTTTTTACAAAGTTTATTGGTACTTTTGCCCACATCAGTCTTATAGACAAGTGCGTGTGAATGTTGTAATTAGGGGGATTGTTCAAACTCACGGATGCCACATGCCATCCGCTGATGCAGTCGCCTGATTTTGGCTGAATACCGGTTGTTGAGAGGCTAATGAGGCTGTACGGCCGTCAGTGCTGCGGGGGTCTGATAGCTATAAGCGAGTATAAACCTTTAAAAGAGAACGATTATGGAATGGAGAAAAGATTCTATCAGAGAAACTGCAGACATTGTGCGCAAGGTTTTGAGTGTTGCAACGCTGTCGTGGGAGGAACTGCAGAAGCAGACGGGCATCGAACCGTTGCAACTGGCAAGTGCCATCGGATGGCTGGCAAAAGAGGAACGGGTAAATATGTACTCTAACGAGGGTGTGCTTTACTTTGAGATTTATCATGAACCGTACTTCTGATACGGTTGCAGATTAATGGCTGCGGCACAAAGGCTCTGATTAAATGTCACTGCCTTGCGTTGCAGCTCATCTATACGCTTGTCCGGATGATGCTGTTTCGGACTGTATTTCTTGTAACGACTGTTTAATACACCTTGCTATGAAATTCACAGGACGGACAGTTCCTGTCAAATCTGACTGGGAACGGCTCTTGACGGGGATTGTCCGTTTTTCTTATCCATTGCGGTTTTGTACGGAGAAGCAGGGCACAGGTAGCATTTGGCTCCTGTGCCCGATTTAGATTTCTCGGCTCTCAGACTACGTTCCTGTTATAATTTCAGCCATTTTTCTTTGTGACTCATCGGTCATTCCTGGCCGGTGAGATTTTGTATGCAAAGGTACAGCGTCAGGACGAGCGTCAAGTACCGCTCCGCTAACAGCATCCGGATTTCACGGCAACCTTCCACAAATCGCAGATTGGGGTATTCCGCCCAAATCCGTCACTCTTTACTTGTCTTGTCGCCCTTTTCCCACTGTCGGTTGGGCATAAAAATCAATCCCGCAAGGAAGCCGAGAGAGTTTCAACGTGAGGGAAAATAATTAATCATTAAATCATCAGAAGACAATGGGTAAATACGATTTTATCAAGACTGGCAGTTTCATGTATTGGAATGACCCGGACAATGACAAGTCCGACGGAGGCTACAGAGTGATTTCCGCACCGGAAGAAGTGGATGACGACAGCATCATCCTGATTGCCAACGAATACTCCGAAGCAGAGGTGCCACCCTGTGAGTTATCACCTATATCCATAGGCAGAAGCCACAAAAAGGAGTTTATGGAATGGAAAGCGAAACAGGAAGCGGACGGCATGGAGTTCTTCAGCCGACTGTCCGATGTCATGGAAACGGATAGCGATTTGGCGGTAGGCGATATGGTGGCATTTACAAATGATTATGGTGTGGTATTCGGACCCAAAGAGGTGCTTGCGTTCAGAAAGCCGTGGAATGGCGAAAGATGCGTATATCTCGACAGCGATGCCTATTGGTTCCCTGACCGTCCCGACCAACTCACAGTCCTGCGCAAAGGCTCTGCGGAATATGACTGACGCACGGATTCCGGTCAACGCTTCGGCATAATGCCTGAGCGTTGGCCGGTTCTCCTGTTTATCATCAATCAAATCCGTCAGCTCCTCTCGACTCGAAAATCTCTTGCTTTTTCCCTTTTATAACCCATCTATTATCGGTTCAGACGGTATGACCGCCGGACTGCCACGTCAGAACAGGTCATTGATGTTCATTGAGAGGAAATCTTCGGCTCCGATGCCGCCATCGCCGACAATGAACGACGACTGCGGTTTGAACAGTTGCCTGAATTTATCCAACCCGTCTGTCCTTTTCTCTGCATTGCTCTTGATTTCTATGGCCACCACCGAACCTTTCTTGCGGAGGATAAAGTCCACTTCGTCATTGCGTTCGCGCCAGTAATATACCTCAAAACGATGTATGAATGCCTGACTGACAAGATAAGCTCCGATGCCAGACTCAAAAATACGTCCCCATGACTTGCGGTCCATGACCGCCTGCTCAAATGTGAGCAGGCTATATACCATTTTCAGGGCATTGTTGTAAACCTGTAGTTTCGGTATGCTTGCTTTCCGTCTTGCCATATCCACGCTGAACTTCTGAAGACCGCAGAGCAGACCGCTTTCACCCAACAGGTTGATATATCCGGCAAGCGTGGCGGTGTTGCCCGCATCCTGCAACGAGCCTAACATTTTATTCAGGGAGAGCAGCTCTCCGGAATAGGCGGCTCCTAACTCGAATGTCTGCCGGAGCAAGGCGGGCTTGCTGATAGGTGTGTCCATCAGTATGTCCTTGTTGATGGTCGCATCTATGATAGAAGACTGGATGTATTGCTGGTACCGGTCTTCATCTCCCGTCAATGTGGCGGCTCCGGGATAACTGCCGTAAAAAAGGTATTGGTCAAGCGTGAAGCCGAAGCACTCCTGCATCTCAAGATAGCTCCAATGGCTCATGCGGATCTCCTCAAACCGTCCCGCCAAAGATTCCGACAGTCCCTTTTCCAACAATACACGGCTACTGCCAAGCAGCAGCACCTTGATGTTGCGGTCATGGAATGTATCGTCATCCCATTCCTTCTTCACCACCTCGCTCCAGTTGGATATCTTCTGTATCTCGTCGATGACAAGAATGATGCTGTCCCACCTGTTATTGGCTTTCAGACTGCGGACTGCCGCCCAACAGTTCGAAATCCAGGTACTGTTCGTCGCCGGAACATTGTCGGCCGAATAGAATTGATAAGATGCGTCAATATCCTTCAGAACCTGTTTCACAACGGTCGATTTACCTATCTGTCTGGCTCCCATTACTACCTGAATGAACTTCCTCGGCTCATTCAGACGGTCTTTAATTATTTGATATTCTGCTCTTTTATACATATCATTACATTTTACGCAGTGTATTGCGTATTTTTACGCAGTGCAAAGATAATAAAGTTATCCGAACTACAGGTGCTTATCTGGAGATTTCTACCGTAAATGGGTCTTTATTCATGGCAATGACCGGTATCCACCGTGTGCCTTGCAGAAAAATTTGGACATTCCAACAGATTTCATTAATTTTGTTAAAAATATCACATTGGTTTATATGCATCTGACACTGACACTAAATTCAAAAACAGGCTCACATATCTATACGTTGCCGGAATCTGAACGGAATGTTTCTGTGTCTTATCACATTGGAATCCGGCCTGTATCCTTTGATTAGTTTATAATATGCAAGTCCGTTCATCTATGGCAGCCGGACAGATCTCAAGGCTGCATCTGAAATTGTTCCTCCCGCTCATAGGATTATTATGGCTCATTATAGGCATAACAATCACTTACTTCGTGACCCATGAAAAACACCGGATGAAAGAGAATCTTGAAAACAGATTGCTCAACGTGAACAGCACCGTAGTCGAAGCATACGAACAGGGTGCCGACTTGCAGAATACGGTCGATTTCATCAAACTGTTCACCGGACGCACCACACTCGACCCTTTGCGCATAACCGTTTATAGTGACAACGGCGACATGATTGCCGACAACAAGGAAACCACCATTCACATCTTTGATGACAGCGGTAATATGATGCCGGAATTCCGAAGCCTGTGGGATAATACCGACAGGATGTATGTGCATGATATGGCATTGGAGAAGGATCGGTTCATGATTTGTTCAAAAACAAGTTCCGACGGACGGATACACTCGTTCGCCGCACTGCCTTACAATGCGAAAGTGCTTGAGTTTTTCGGCACAGACCCCATGATATGGGTAGTGGTTTTAATCCTGGGCATATTTTCATCAGTACTTGTGTATCTGGGCACAAAAAGAGTATGCCGCAACATATATGCCCTGCGCGATTTTGCCGATGCGATTTCTTCCAATCAGCTACCAGGCGACATGAAATCGTGGAGGTTCTCAAAGGATGAACTCGGTGAAGTGTCCCGGAAGCTGCTCTTGCTCTATCGTGATAAGCTACATGCCGAGCAGGAGAAGACGCATCACGAACGACAGATAGGCATGAACATCAGCCATGAGCTGAACACGCCCATCAGTATCATAAAAGGTTATCTTGATACTATGCTCTCCGATCCGAATATGCCTGTGGAACTGAGGAACCGCTTCCTTACCAACGCGCAGCAGAGCACCGACAGGCTTATCCGACTCATCAGCGAGGTCAATACCGTGATGCGGTTGCAGGAGACCGGAAACACACTGGAGTGTCAGGCGGTCAGAATACAGGACATCGCCGAACAACTGGCTGAATACATCAACAAGGGCAATATCGCAGGTAGCATGGGTTTTGAATACAACCTTCCGGATAATTGCATGGCGATGGGACATAAGTCACTGCTCATGAATGCCTTGCTGAACCTCACTTACAATGCCGCCCGACATTCCGAAGGCACCCAAATTACCTTCAGTTGGCTCCGTGAGGAAAATGGATGCGTGGTGTTCTCTTTCGCCGACAATGGTGTGGGCGTTGGTGAGGAGCATCTCGAACGGCTGTTTGATATGTTCTACAGGGTGGACAGCGGACGCTCCCGTAAGAAGGGCGGCTCAGGACTCGGATTGCCATTGGTGCGCAGAATCATTGTGGCAATGGGTGGAAACATCAAGGCACAGAACAGGTCCACAGGTGGACTTGAATTTATCTTCTCACTTCCGAAAGTCGAAGACCATCATCCGACAGAGCAGTCCGCCTGATCGTTCTTACCGGATTTCCTCATGTGCGAACTCTCCGTTTATCCAGTAGGTGGCATCTGTGCCGATAAAGTGAATCAGCACATAGTTCGGATCGGCAGGCCCACCGGGGAAATGGTGGATGAACCAATCCTGCCACAACTCTTTGCGTGTGGCATCATCGGTGATGACTTCCGCTGTGCCTCGCAGTCCCACACTGTCGCCATAAAGTGAGTAACTGACACCTGCCTTGTTGTCACGGTTGAAGTCGGCAACCTTCACAGAGTCCGCTCCTGTGGCCATCCATATCTCGTTACACCCCTTGGTGCGTATCTTCGACATCGGCACTGGACGTGGATATCCTTCAGCATTCACCGAGGCGATGGTCACTTCAGCACAGTTCTCAAGCATGACGGCGGCTTTCTCAGCAAGCGACCTCCCGTCTTTCTCATTCCAGCGTTTCAGATGCGGGAATAAGCGTTGCATCTGTTCACGCGCCTGTCCGGCCGGGAAGTTCCAACACGCCCGTTCGTTCATATAGACAAGGAACTGTAGACAGTATTCTATCATCTGCTTCATCGTAAAGTTCTTGGTGAACATACCTCCCTTATAGCAGTAGATACAATAGTCCTTATTGATGCTTCCGTCGGCATGGGTACCCCACATATTCTTATCGGTAAGCGGCATTCCGCAGCTCTGGCAAATTTTATGCTCCATATTTGTATCGGTATTGGGTTGGTACTCAGTTGCGAAGATAACTATAATCCACGAGATTACCTCATTCTGACGTAATTATACTCATCAGCAAGAAAGAAAAAGCATAGAGAATCAAACCGAATCGGTGCATTACCGTTGAATATTCGGCATTTATCAGTTCAAAATGCGCCAAAAGAGTATAAATTTGAGCCGATTCGGTACCCGTTTGCAGAAAACAGTTTCCGTTTCATGCTTCTTATTCATGTCCGCAAAGGAAGCTGTTCAAGGCTCAAACAGCACCATGAGTTCCACCATGCGCCGCCGGTACAATCCTGAGTGCCATTTGCCCTTGTAGTGACAGTGAGAGGTGTAGGAATCGAATATATTACGATTCCCAGCTTTCAACCTCTGAGGGATACCGCTCTCTTTGACGGCTTGAGGACCGCAATTATAGGCAAGCACTCCTAGTATCAGGCTGTCAGCTCCACAGGTACGATACATGGCACAGAACTTCCTCAAATCCTGCCGGAGCAAGGTGTCTGCTTGCCGTTCCGTCAGCCGTACTCCTTTTCGATAAGGCTCTCCGGGTTGTACGACATGTCCGTATCCGATGGTCGGCCAATGTTCCGGGCGATGCAAGGTTTCATAGAATTTGATAATCAGCACAGCCCTTTCAAACGGAGGAAGCTCCATCAAGGCCCCCCGGGAGCCTGTGGCGTTGGCACTCAGACCAACACCCACAAGCATGATTATCAGTAACAGCTTTCTCATCTGGCCCTGCGCTTGTTCTGCACATCTTTTATCATTTCTTTCACATCCTGACCAACCTGCACGAAATTGCGGTACAAAATCCGTTCCCTCTCTTCCTTACTCTGAAAGGTATAGAACTTCGGCAGGGGCACATACTCCGATTCCTCTTTCTTTATCTCGGCCATGTCGAAGTCGGTCTTGCAGAAGAACTTCGAGGTCTTGAATTCCGCCGCTTCCTGAATATTCAGTGCATCACGCATCCCGGTCTTGGTTTTGACGAAATCCCTCGCCACCTGACCGCAGATCCATCCGGTAGGCAGGTCGGAGATTTTCGATGCCGGCACAAGGTTGTCCATGTTCTCGTTCAGGTTGATGGAGGTCTTGTCGCGGTCTATCGTCACTCCTCGCTTCAACTGCACAACCTTACCGAAGATGTCATTGCTCAACCATTCCAGAGTCTCTTTCGCTCGTGCTGAACCGCTCACCACATTACCTACGGTCGTGATGATCTTCTGCATACCGGTCTTTCCATAGTCAGCTTCCAACTGCGGTAGTTCCTGAAAACCAAGTGCCACCGACACCTTGTTGCTTCGCGCGGTACCTATCAGTCGGTCAATCTTATGGAAATACAAGGTAGGCAACTCATCGACGATGATGCTGACAGGTATATTCTTTCCTTGTCCGGTGTTCACACGTGTCACCAGTCGGTTCAGAATCAATGCGTTCAATGCGCCGATGATGCTCTCCATCTCCGGGTCGTTCGCTATTAGCAGGTAACTCGGATTCTTCGGATCACTCACTTTCAGGTCGAAGTCATCACCATCCTTATGGAAAATCCAGTAGGATTCCTTGGTGGCAAGACGCGACGTATAGACACGGAGCGTGCCTATCATACCTTCCAACTGTTCCATCGCTTTGTTCTGCAAGGCGGTCTGGAACGGACCGAGCAGCGGAGCGACCTCGTTATCGGTCTGCAACACCTCGAAGATGGTATTGTAACTCTCGTTCAGGAACGACAGGATATGGGGCATGTCCGAATACTTACCTAACCAGTAGGCAGGTTCCACAATGTTGCCGCCCTTGCAGTCTCTCACGATACCGGTCGGCTTCCAGAACTTGGTCTCCGGGTCCTGCCGTTTCTCCGCATACAGCCGCTTGCCGGTGGCATCATACGGCTCCCGCTCATAGTTCACGAAGAAGTAGATGCAGGCGGCAAGGAAGTTCACCGCCGATGTCTGGAAGAACTGGTCGCTGCCGCCACCACCTTCCTTTTTACCTTTCTGCAACGATTCCAGCAGGGTCTCTGCAGTTTCCGAAGCGGCGGCAAGGTTCGGAATATATTTCGACTGTATCGGATTCACGCGTCGGCTGTATTCCACATCCACGAAGTTGATGATGTTGAACTGGCATCCTTTAGGAGCCTTGCCTAATCTCTTGTTTTTCAGATAGTGATAATACAGTTTGGTCGCCAGCGTGGGGAACTTGTAGTCATAAACTACCATAGCGAAGCCCTTGGCGGAGTGCTGCCGGATGAACGGTTCGATAATGGAGAATGTCTTACCTGAACCGGGCGTTCCAACCACCCAGGTGCCACGGAACGGATTGGAAATGTTACAATAACCGCGTCTGAATTTTCCCTTGTAATAGAATCGCATCGGTATGTTTACCGAATAGGGATTCTCCACCAGTTCGGTGCATTGCTCAAAACTCTCGTTCTCCAGATTGAAGCGGTCTTTCAGCAGTCCTTCTTTCAGGAACTTCGAGATGTTGTCAAGTGCCACATGCACCAGTATTGTTCCGACAATGGATGCAATCATATATAATAGGATATTCAGATGCAATGAATACACCCGTATGTCGATGGTATATCCGAACAGCCATACCGACACTACAAGCAGTGCGATACCCGATACCAATGGATAGAGCACCTGCCGGCGGGCGTTCATCTCCAGGTGTTTCTTGTTTCGTGTCCCCACACACGTGATGCACACCAGCATGAATGTGGCTATCTTGCTGTAAACAAGATTCCCATCATGATAGATGAACCATGTCTTGATACGGTCATGCAGGTCGCAGACCACACCGTTCCACTTGTCCAGCATCTCCGGATCTATGGCATACATGAAGAACTCCATCAGAATGGAGATATAGATGACGGCTCTGAATATCTTGTACGAGCCTTGCAGTTCTTTACTCTCTTCCATTGTATTCAGCCGGTTTTGTTGATTCGGTTTTTCTGCGCGTCTCAAGCATCACGAAGTGATATATCTGGACAAACATCATAAATCCCATACACGCTATAAGGATAATATTCATTGTTGTCATACGGTTGTATGTTTAGGATTACTGATTAATGGTTACTATCGGCCGTACCTTGTGTGCCTGTATCTTGGGTGTCTCCTGTATGGCTCCGCTTCCCAACGAGTAGAGCCATGCCTTCGCGGTCTGCTGTCCGTCCACCTCGGTGGAGGTCCAGTACCAGCAGTTATCGGCATCATCCGGCAACGGGTCTCCGCCCAATGCCTCGATATAGGGATTTATCGTGTTCTTGGCATAATACAGCAGACGCATCTGCGCCACTGACGGGATGTATGCGCTTTGACCATGTTTCCACATGTCGAATACCAGTTCTCCCATAGGTGATGATACAGCGGTCGCATCATACAGGGCGAAGGTGTTCTCATTCCCGTCAAGCGATGACAGGTCGGCAGATGTGCCTTGCGACACTCCGATGCTGTCGGCGAACTGTTCCATGCCTACATCATGCAGATACACGGCGTATCCCTGTCCTTGCACGTTTTCATCGTGATTGACGTAGAATACCACGGCTATCGGTTCCTTCCCTGTTTTCAGACATTCTTCGTAGCTCATAGGCTTGCCATCGGTACAGAGTATATGCCCCGGTTGCATGGTTGTGTCCGGCACATCCATGTGCCTGTCACACCCTGTCACCGCCAATAGCAATGACAGGGCAATAAATAAGGTCATTGTATGTTTCATAACAGTCTGTTTTTATCAGGTGGGTATTTTGAAGCCGATGACCACTCCTGTGCGGAACAGGTCTTTGCCTCTAATCATCAGGTCGCTCTTGACCTGCCAGTAGAGCTGCCATCCTTTCTTCAGCTGGTAGCTGTGCTCATATCCCACATGGATGCCACCCAACACCTTGTGCCGGTCTGAACCCAACGATCCGCCAAAACGGAAGTTGCCGTAGTTGTTCCGGTTGCGTATCACGCACGGCTTGTAAGCGATGCCCAGTCCCCATGTGTTGTAGCTGTGCCAGAAACTTTCAGGACATATATGCTTGCAGTCATCACACGTCTCCCATTTCAGATAGACATTTCCGAAATATTCCCACGCATTGTGGTAGCGGGTCTCCCGCTCGTATGAGAGCGTCAGATCCATACCGTTCTCGTAGAGCAATCCGGCACCGAGGGCGATGCGTCCCCGGTGGTCGTCTGCCTTTGCCGTGACCGCTATACACGTCGCGACAATCAGTATCATCAGTATCTTTCTCATGGATTATTCTTCAATTAATAATGCGTTGTTGAAACTGTCCGCACTCAGCACATCCTCATAGTCGATGTTCAGCGAAATCGTGCGCCCTGAAATCTGCTTCTCGCTTACCTCAATGGTCAGCACCTTGTCGTTGGGGAAGGTCAACTTCTTCAACACGATGACATTGCGGTAGCCGTTACGGAACGACTTGGACTGTTCAAGTATCATCTCCGGAGTGAGTTCGATGACCTGCGTGTTCGTGGCTTTCGATACTTTCTTGTCCGACAGCTTGACGCGTATCTCGTCGATGTCAAAGCGGATGTTCGTGCGGTTGTCTATGGCGAAGTCCAAAAAGATATAGTCCCCGGCTGAGTAGATGTTGTTCAGCCGCATGGTCATACGGTTCTGCTTGCAGCTCACGTTCCTGAACTTGGCCGGAGAGGTCCATATCCGTCTTGCGTACCGGTACATATCCTCGGTTGACATGGACACGGCTGGATTGTGGTAGGGCACGGTCTCCGCCTGCCGTACCGTCTTCTCCGTGACGGCTTCGGTCATACGGGTGGTGTATATCAGGGCATACTGCACCCGGTACCTTTCTGTAACGATAGTCACGATAGCCAGTATGTCCCCGTCCTCATGCCCGGCTTCTTTGGGCTTCAACCGGATGGTGTTGTTGATGGGCTGGTCGCCTGCCACCTTGTCTGTGGAAATATCCACAAAGCGTATCGGCTCGGTGGCGGTGATGACTGTCGTCACCTGCTCATTGACTGTCAGCTGCTCCATCTCCTCGAATGTCTGTTGTGCCTTTGCCCGGTTCCCGCATAGCAGTGTCACAGCCAAAAGCACTGTGGTAATGATTGTTCTCATATCTATTGAATGTTAAAATGTTTGTTTCCCTGCCATCGCCATCGCTTCCGTTATCCGGCGGTTGGCGATCTCACAATATTTTTCTTCAATCTCGAAGCCTACAAAATGACGTCCTGTGCGTATCGCGGCTACTGCGGTTGTGCCTGAACCGATACAGTTGTCCAGGACAACCGCTCCTTCATCCGTATAAGTCCGTATCAGATACTCTATCAGGGCGACGGGCTTCTGTGTGGGGTGGAAGAAGGCTCCTGTCTTATGTTCCTTGGGGATGGAAATGACCGATGTCGGATATTTGTCATCCGCCATCCTGACCGGAACAGCTTTCATGATCCCGTAGCACCGATTGGTAAACGTCTCGACATCGCGCCGTGTATGGTTGCGCTCGGTCGGCAGACAGGGACGCATCTGCGGGTGATAGACCGGCAGTCGGTCGTAGAACACCAGGATGTCCTCATGCTGGCGCAACGGCATACGATTGGCGTTCAGATGACCGCTCACTCTGTCCTTGTGCCACACCAGATTGTATTTCCACAGTTTGGGCTGCGACATCATCAGCTCTGCAGAGAAGAATCCCTGCGCGAACAGGATGATGGGACAGCCGGGCTTCGCTATCCTCCGGTACTGCTCCCACAGGGGTGCCAGCGGAATACGTTTGTCCCACGATGCCGCCTTGTTGCTGCGGTTCAACACCCCGTAGGGCAGGTCGGCAATCACGGCATCCACCGAATAGTCCGCCATCTGAGGCAATCCGTCCATACAGTCCATGTGGTATATCTTGTCTATCTCAATCATAGTCTTTTGTCGGCATCTATGCCATGTTTAATATATTCAGCACACTTGAATCCTTTGCGGGGAGTGTATTCGGCAAAGTCGCAGGACTTGAACAGCCACATCCGGTTGGCCCACCGTGCAAGGTCAAGCTCATATCGGCTCGGCTGCCTTTCATTCCTGAAATCCCGGTACGGTTGGACAAAGGGTGTTATCTTCAGCCGTTTCAACGTATGCAGCCTGTACAGATCCTGCTCAATGGTCGAATTGTAACCGACCAGTACATAGCAGGTAATCTTGTAGGGCTTCATATACTTTATCATCTCCCTGATCCTGTCGGTCAGGTCAATCTCCGGCATGTCCCAGGCAATGTGGATGTTCTGTTTCAGTCTCAGCCGGTTCAACCAAAAAGCCTGCTCCTCGGTCATAATCCGCACATCCACACCATGCAGTTTTACAGGTTGCCCGGCATCAAGCAGGTATTCCACGGCTTCGCGCCACTCCGGATTGGCGAAGAAGTTGTTGTCCAGTACCTCAATCCATTTTCCGTTAGGATTCAGATTGACAGGTTCCACGGGGCGTATATGTCCCTCTTTCTCATGCACGAGGCAGAACGGGCAGCGTCTGATACAGCCTCTCGAAAAGAACTGGACTGAAAACGGATATTGCGGATATAAGGTGTAGTCCATACCCGGAAATGTATCCATCTCCGGCGGCAACACTTTACGGATGTCATAGCCGGTCCCGCCTTTGTCTATCCGGTCGGTATGCAGAGCCGTGTAGTCGTAGTCCTTGCTGAAAGTGAAGACCTTGCTTGCCAATACCCGGTCATAATGTGTAGCAGAGGTCGCCCATTCCACAAGGTTGCCTCTCGACTTGTGATAAGCCGAGGCACGCATCAATGCGAAATTCGGAAAGTTCCGTCCGTCCACATCCACGATTCCTACTTTCATCATACCCTGTCTATTTGTTCTTCTCCCTGCTGTTCACCAGATACACATGGGTGCCGTATTTCAGCTTTGCCTTGTTCTTCTTTATCGCTTTTGAGATGGCATTGCTGGTACGCTGATAGGCATTCTGCACAGCCTGCATACCCCATTGCGAGAAACTGTTGCCGGTGGTGCCGTTGTTCAGCGACATGGTTCCGCTCATGGCTCCCGATGCCACATCCTGCGCCGTTTCACGGAACGAACTGCCGGGGACATACAACCCTTCAAGTCCGTCGGTGTCATAGAGTGACAGGCTGACTTTCACAAGCTCGTCATCGACAAGGATGCTCTTCACATTCCCCTTGACACGCTGGCTGCCGAATCCGCTCATGATGGCATAGATATAGGAGCCTTTGGGTACCACGGTCTCGTTTATCTCCACGTCATCCAACAGCCGGAGTCTTACCCTCGAACCGTCAACAGCCTTGATGTTCTCGTCAATGATAGCCTTGATCAGACGCGGCTCAGCCTCGTTCTCGGCAAGGGTGTTGAAATAATCCGAAGAAGTCTTCACCTTCTTGACTACCTGTCCGGCTTCGGCATCATCAGCCAGCTCGTTCACGGCATTCTCATTCACCTCCACTTTGCCGGCTATCTTTCCGGCCTGTGGCTCATTCTGCGGAGTCGCAGCGTTCTTATCCGGATTCTCCACATCTTCCAGCCCCTTCTGTCCCTGTAACCTTGCCTCGGAGAGAGCCTTGTTAAGTTCGGCAAGAGCCTCTTTCTGACGCTGTTCGCTCCGGGCAAAGCGCGACGCTTCGTCATCCGCCGACAGTGCGGTGGTGTCGTTCAGCATCCCGTTCCCTTTTTCCGCGCTCTCCCGCAGGCGTTCCTGCATCTGATGTAGGCGGAGCATCTCTTCTGTCCGTTCTGCGGCTTCCGCATCCAGCAGGGCAATATCGGTTTCCGAATATTTGGAGTCGTATCCTTCTTTCGAGTCTTCATTGTTGTTTCGTTCTATGTTTTCAATGGCGGAATAATCCTGTATCCTGCCGTAAGTGTTTACCATGCTCTCATATTTCCCGGTAAGACCGTCATTGCGCACCTGTGCCTGTGGAAGGTCCGGATTAAGGAACTCCGTGGTCTTGAGTTCGCTTTTCGCTTCCAACGGCTTTGTGTAAAACATGTCGATGACAAGGTAGCCGGTTATGAGAAGCAACGGGTATAGCAACAGGGGGAACGTATATTTCCGCTGTTTGAAGTTTATCTTGTCAGTTATCATCGCTAATATGTTTTTGTTTTAATATCTGTTCCTGATGCTCCGTGACGGTCATGCGCCGTTCCTGCGTGTCCTGCATACGCATGACGGTGGCTATCCGTGTGACGTTCAGCACAAGGCAGCCGAGAATGATTCCCGTGACGATGCCGAGAAACCATCTCGGATGGAGACAGGCGAAACGCTGCACACATCCGGCGGCTTTGTCTATCCGCAACAGTCTGGCGGCCTTACGGCCTGCAGCCACCTCGTTCTCATACCGCTGTTTATACTTCGGATCATTCTTGTCCGGCATTTTCTCTCCGAACAGCATCCTGCGGAAGCCTGTCGGATTTGATTTGTTTGAAAACCATGACATAGTTCTTTATCTTTAATTATTCATTGACACTTTTTCCGGACATCAATAGTTGTTCTTGGTCTTCTGCTCGATGTCCTTGTTCAGCAGGGTGCGCCAGTTCACAATGAGCAGACCGTGAGGGTTGTTCTCCGTCCGTGGCACTTTCTTAAGCTGTCCGGCTGTCACCAGCTCACGTGTGAGGATGCTTGTGCGTCTCTCGATACGCTGATGACCGTAATAGGTAAATTCCATCTTCTCCATATCCATCTTTATGCTGTCACAGAAAATGGAGAACACGGCACTCGTACCCATGATGTTGTTGTAGAATCCTTTTTCCTTCAGTGTATTGTATTGGGCAAGTCCGGTTTCATCGACAAGGTACATCGCCTTGTCAAGCGTGTACTTGATGTATTTGTCGTCCGGCGCAAGCGTGAAAAAGTAGTGGTGGAACATCTCCACATGAGATTTGGCTTCGACATCAAGTGTTTCTTCCATTGTAGTCCGGCGGACCAGTATAGGCACATTGCCGTCAAGGACATATATCTTCTGCTGTGCATCGACCACCATGCTCCTGGCGGTCCAGATGCTCGAAACGCTGATAAGAATACAGCCGATAAGGAATATCCCGCAGATAATCGTGACCAGCTTTATCTTATTCTCTAAATTCTTGATAACCATATTCTCTTTTTTATTGTTAAGTACTCAGATTACATTATCTCATGATACTCGCCATTGTTCCGGTGGTGGACATCTTAGCCTGTTGTGCGACGCCCTCGCCAAAGTTACGGGTGGAGAACGCCGTGTCACCTTCCGGTATCATCCAGGCCGCCAAATCCGGCACAAGGTTCAGACATTTGAGTGCCACAATGCTTGCCGCCATCAGATAGCCGGCGGAGAAGAACGCATTTTGCAGATAAGCCGCCATCGTCGCTTCATCCTGCGTGATGGCTGTCAGGTTCTCCACCTGTATGCAAAGCACGATGTCGAAAAGCAGCAGTACATAGAAACCGACGAAGTAGAGCATGGCTCCATAGAAATGTACTGTCAGGTAGCGTATCATCCATTTCGCCCAGGCTCCTTCCCATTTGGGCAACAGGGAGAAAGCCCATTGTATCGGTCCGAATATCGTGAGCATACCCAACAGTATCTGCTGACAATAAATCGTTGCCCACCATCCGATACGGAAGACAATCAAGGCTATCACCATCACAATCTTGTCAATGCAGACGACAACGCCGGATGTCAGAGAGGTGAACCACAGCTTGCTGGCATCCTTCTCCATATTGGTTACTTCATCCACACCGGTCTGTTCCATTGTCGCCTCCACGAGATTGGGGTCAAGCGTACCGGCACGGGCGATATCCGCCTGTGCCTGCAAACCGGTATAGATGGTGTCACGCACGAAAATCAACTGCTGCACCTCCTCGAACTTGTCATTAATCTGCATGGCTTCGGCCTGATACAGGTCATGGGTGTACGAACCGATGGCATTGGGGATGTAGGATAGGAAGTCAAGCACGCACCAACTGCTGCCGCTACGGTTCATTCCGGTGTCAGCCGGTGGGTACCACCACGACATGATGATGGCGATGGCCAACGGCTTGAACAGCTTCATTACATCCAGCGGCTCATGCTTCACCATCATCTTATAGGCCATGCCTGCGGCAACGATGATGGAGAACAAGGCTGCCAAAGCCATACACATTTGTAAAATCCACCAAAACGGGCCCTGTGAGCCGGTAAAGGTCGCATCACACAGGAACTCGTTTGTCTGGAATATCACGTCATCAATCTCCTCCTCAAGCAGATTGATTCCGAAGTCAGATAAGATATTGTCTGCCATATTCTATATTATTGATGATTAATCACTGATGGGTGACGGTACGCCATCCGGCACTGCGCCACCTGTTCATGGCTTCCGCCACGACCTGCGCCTTATGGTTGTCTATCGCGTTGGCGGCGGCAAGCAGTTCCCTGATTGTCTTCGATTTCGAGAGCCGCACAAGATAGAAAACCAGCGTCTCGTTGGTTCTCGCCACATCGGCATATATCCTGAGATACTGCTTCTTGCGTTGGGCATTGGGCATATACGCCTGCTGCATGGCACGGATGGACGACTGGTACACCCGGTAATAGTTCATCCAATACTCCTGCTCCGAGGCAGTCCCGCCGATCTCCAGAATCCGCCGGATGTTACGCTCCAAGGCGGCCATCTTCGCATTCAGCTTGTCACCTTCCGCCAGCCATGCCACATCCAATGCGCCTCCGCTCCGGTCCGCTATGTTAAGTGCTTCTATCTCGGCTCTCTTTATCATGGCGGAGTCCAGTGCAGTGGCATCATCTATCTGGTTGTACAGATTAATGCCTGCAAGAGTACGGAACGACATCTTGTTCTTTGCCGATGCACTCTTCTTGTACGAGTTGTGCAACAGTTGGTAATACAAATCAGGTGTAAGCGAACCGCTGCCGATCTCCGCTACTGTTATCTGATTCATTTTGGCATCATCGTGACTATACGTCACACCCTGCGCCCGCACATTCACCGGAATGAACAGCACGGCCAATATGATTGTCAGTTGAATAATCCGTGTCATATTTTTCCCTTTCCTCATTTTTTGTTTCTATATGGATTCAGTCCCGAATCGCGCCACCGTCCGAACGCTCCCTCGATAAGCTGCGATTTGGTATGTGTCCGGTAAACACTTTTCTTCCAGTAGCCTATGCGGAGCTGAATATACCGCCATGTCTCGAAATATGCCTTGTTCAGATGCCGCTCAATGTTGTCCAGCCCCTGATTGATGCTCTCAAGCACCAACAGCAGGTCGGAGGTCGAACAAGACGCGGCACCTGTCGCATACAGTATCAGGTCGCTCAACGACCGGTATAAGTGCTGCCCTTCATCGGCAATCTGCCGGATACATCTCAGATTGACACTGATTATCACGGTGTCCATCAGCTCCACACGGTTGCGTTGCAGCACCTTCCGGTTATAATCGTCCAATAAGTCTTTGTAATCACGTATCCGGTCGCTGACCGTGTTGTAGGTGGAATAGGCGTTAAGGGACGTGCGCAACGACTGATACAGCACATCTATCACGTCGAAGGCACGCGTGTATCTGTCCAGATCCACGTTCAGTTCCTTGTACTCCACGGCAGCGTCACTGCTGTACTCATGCAACAGACGGTTGCTCATCTCAAGCGTGGAGCGGGCAAGAAGCAGACTGCGCTGTTGCTTGTGGTCGTTGATATAGGCTTCCACCACCGGAATATCAAAGTTCCACTGGGCATTTGCCACCACCGGGAACAGCATGACCACCGTCAGCAGGATTTTTCGTAACAGGCTATTCATCGTCAGTTCCCCTTTCTTCGTCATATTTTCCGTCATAACCTATGGCATGGAGCGAGTTGGCGGCACCTCTCAGCCACCGGGTACGGCATTGCTCCACCAGTGTCAGCCGTCGTCCCTGGTCGTAGTCCAGACGGGGTGCCACATCTTTCAGCACATCCACGATGGAACGCTTGTAGTGCATCATCTTTTCCAGCGACACAAGGTCGGCATATATCTTTGTGAGCCGGGTATCCACCTGCCGGGCGATTTCAAGACGGTCGGACGACCACAACAGATGACAGGTGTCCTCCGAGGTGTCTGCCTCTACCGGCTCGCTCTTGATGTATTCCGTGCTGACCTGACATCCCGGATTGTCTCTGGCGATTTCCGAGATACGCGTGTTCACCTCACGGGCTTTGTCCGCTTCACTCTTTGCCGGGTCAAGCTCCAGGATGTCCACCACCTGCGTATCGCTGTAGTCGGCGGTCAGTTCCCAACTGATCTCCATGATGGCGCGGTGTATCTTGATGCCGAGGAAGTATTTCGGCTTCCGGGCAATGCGTAGCCACGCCTTGAACAGCAGCGTACCCTTGATGCCCGGCGAGGTGGCTTTCCTGTAATAGGTATATCCTTCCCACCATCCGTCACCTTCCCAAGTAAGGCTGTAGGCGGTCTTGCAGTCCTGCATGATCGCCGGGATGCGGTAGTAGTCATCTGTCTGTATGTCATTGTCCGCCGATGCGTCCTCACGGGCCTGTTGCAGTTCCGCCTGTTTCTTATTGACAGCGGAGAGGTCGCTTCTCAACTGCGCTATCCGCGTCTGGTTCGCGTTGAACTGTTGCCGGAGCGTGGCGGCTTCTTCCACCGAGGCACTTGCAATCTGCTTGACAAGCGATGCGTTCTCCTGTTCAAGAGCATCTATCTGCGACTGTATCTGCAGAGCCTGTGCCGTATATTCCCGGTCCAGTTCGTCGAGTTCCGACAGATCGAGGTCATTGCCTGAGAGTGTGGTCTGCATCACACATTCCTTGGAGTGGTTGCTGAGCGAACTTCCGCAACTGCGGCATTTATACTGGGTGGTGCCGGATATGAGCGTGGCTCCGTCATAACAGGTCACGCTGATAATCACGCTTTCACAGCCTTTCAGCTTGGCGGCATCGGTCGCCTGATAATAATTCTTGCTGTCCGAACCTATCATATAGACATATCCTTCCTCATTGTCATTCCATTCGGACATACGGGCCTGAAGCTGTGCCTTGAACGTGTTGAGATCCATTGTATAAGAATCAAACAGGTCTTCATAGACCTCTTCCGTCCGGTTCCAGCTTTTCGTCACCCGGATGTTGTAGGCGTATGCCTTCTTGGTCTGCCGGTTCTTCTGCGAGATGATATATGCCGACCGGTAATAACTTATCTGATAGGTATATCCGTCATTCCGGCTGTTAAGCAGGTTTACCATCGCCCGCGACCATCCGGCATATCGTTCCGAGTTGCCCAGTATCTGTTCGGTCTGCGATGCGTTGGGATAGAAATTGGGGTCGGAGGTGTTGAAGCGTGTCCATTCCCCGCCGTTGATGACGCTGTTGTCATCGGTAGGCGGATGGTAGTCGCATAACACCTCGCTGCCCGCGTCGCGCCGGTAGATATACCACCGTTGCGTATAGTATTGTCCCATAGTTTCCCGTACATAGTCGGTCATCCATGAGGTGATATTGTAGTTGTCAAGGTTGAAAAGCTGCGCCACATTCTCAGGACCGCCGATCATTGCCACCAATGTGTTCCCTACGGAATGTTCCAGGCTCTGATACAGGTGGTAGCTGTTCTCCACAGTCCGGGCTATGGCGGTTATGTTTCCCTGCATGATACCGTCGAAACCGCTCTCTCCGAGAACCGAGGATAGCAGGTTTTCCGTTCCGGATGTCGCCATACCCACACCGAGTTGATACAGTTTGTCAATATCCTGCTGCAGGTTCTCTTTCGTGAAGTTGTGACCGACATTGCCCAGGTCATCAAACAGTCTCTGCCAGTCCATGCTTCCGTTCTCGCTCAGTTTGAACAGCGGGGCGAAACGCGGGTCTATCTCCAAAAAGGCGATGTCCGCGAACGACAGCCGACCGTTTGTCACCACCGATTCAAACTGCATACACAGAGCCTTGGTCTCCGTGCATACTTTCATCAGGTAGCTGCCCCAGTACAGCGCGGTCTGCGGAGAATGGAGCATCTGCCCGGCAACCGTCCATATCTTGGGCATGATCTTTGCGCTCACAAGGTTGTAGATACGGCGGTAATAGTAGTTCTCGATACTGCTGCTCCAGATGCCGAGATCCGTCAGTGCCTTGCGGTCAAGATACTTGGACATGAAGATGCCTGCCGCAGCCACTTCCGCCGCATTGTAACGGTCAAGTATCTCTTCCACCTGACGACTGTAATAGTTTTCCGCCACCGCTTCCGCTCCATAGGCGGCAGCCATAGCCGCAATGGTCTTACGGTCATAATTGACACGCACATACTGCGCCCTCACCGGTATGGCAAGGGTGCAGCAGACGACAATCAATATCAGCAGTATCCTGTTCATGCGGAAGCGGCGGATGGTCAAGGTTATTTAACGTCGGCAGACGGGGTCTTGCCCGCCTTGTCGAAACACAAGGTGTATTCGCCCGAACACCAGTCCTTTTCAGGTGCGGTGAAGCGGATGTATTCCCTTTCCTGCAGTTCCTTGCTTGCAGACAGCACATCCTTCACTGTGTAATTCCGCACCTGACTCAGCAGGCTTGCCGGATGCACATAGAACTTCTCCGGCTTGTTGCCGCTTCTCCAGACATACAGCAGATAGAAGAACAGCACGGTAGCCTCTTTCGTGAAGTTGATGCGTTCATTGGATTTCCAAAACTCGTTGATTAATTTCTCTTCGTCCATGATAATGAATATTTAAATGTTGTCTTTAATTTTTCTCCTGTAGTCCCAGTACCTTGCCTGCACGGTTCACCATCTGGGCGAATGCCAGGGACTTGTCGATTCCCGACAGGTTCCAGTCATGGCAGTAGGCTTCGATGGCTCTCTGATGGGAGCATTGCAGTTCGGTCTTGTAGAGCTTCAACGCTTCCTTCTCAGCCCGTTCGGTGGTATAGGTCATATAGCACTCGCGAGGTTCCTCCACGCCATATACGGCACCTTTGGAGCCACGCCGGATGAATACCTCGCGGAAGAACGGTCGCCCGTCCTTGTTCTCCAACCGGTTGATGGTAAATATTTTCTTGCAGTCCACATCGGTCAGACCGAGTATCGCCTTGATGTTGTCAAAACGCTCCTTGAACTTGTTCTGGTCAAGCAGCATCACCACATCCGAGTTGTTGATGATGGCCTCTTTCACAATCTCCGAACCGATGATGTCCTGTATCTCCTGCGTGACGACACCCACACTGGCCCAGAACTTACGGGCGGTCTTGTATAAATACTTGATGTACTCTGCCATAAGGGGTGTGGCTATCGCTTTCCAGGCTTCCTCTATCACAAGGACCTTACGGTTCTTCTTCAACCGCATCTTCTGCAGGAACACATCCATGATGATGAGCGTCACAATGGGGAAAAGCTCCTTCGACTCCTTGATGGCATCAACCTCGAATACGATGAAGCTCTCGTTGAACAGCGTGGTGTCCACCTGCTCGTTCAGCGTCTTCTCATACTTGCCGCCCTTGTAGAACGGCTGTATCATATAGGCATACCGGTCATAGTCTATCTCGGTGATGTTGTTCTCCAGACAGATTATGTCAAGCACCTCGGTAGAGAACTCATAGAACGTGTTGAACGACAGCGCGGAAACCTGAAGAGCCTTGCGACGGTTTTCCAACATGGAAACGGTCTCAGGAACCTTGGAAACCAATTCCTCCTCGCTGATGCCCAGCGTGGTAGCTTTACGTTTGGCAGCACCCAACAGCTTCTTGGTCACGGTGTCCCGGCGGACGGCATTGTACCCGTCGAATCCGTTGAAATAGACATCGTAATACTCATTGACCATCTGCTCGGCCACACGCATCTCAAGATCCGTCGCCACCGCATCAGACCCTTTCCATATCAGCAGGATGAGATTCTTCAGGAAGTCTATCTTCTCGATATTCAGCTCTTCTCTGGTGATGTTAAACGGGTTCATCGTGATGGGACGTTCCTCGGTATAGCTGATATATTTGCCGCCGAGGTACTCGCACAGCCCCTCGTATGAGTTACCCGTATCAACCATAACGACATCCGTTCCCTGTTCATGCAACTGTCTTACCACACTGTTCATGTGGAAGCTCTTGCCGCTTCCAGAAGGTCCGAGACAGAAGAAGTTGGAGTTGTCCGTCAGCTTATCCTTTCCCTCTTTTCCGGTGATGTCGATGGCCACGGGCACACCCTGCCGGTCCGTATAATAGATTTTCAGCGGGGTGTCCTCGCTGTGCTGGATGCGCTCCTTGTACATCAGGCAGGTCGCGGCATCGCCGAGGGTCAGGAAGCGGTCATAGTCCGGGTCCATGCCGTAACAGTTCCCGGGGAATGAGTTGGCAAACAGCTCAAGCTGGTTATAGGCTCGCTTGCTGATATGGATACCCATGCGTCCGAAGCAGTTCTCCAGATAGTTGGTGGGCTTCTGCATATCCACGTCACCGTTGCAGCATACCATCAGGTTGTAATGGGTATAGACCAGCTGCTTGCTCTCTCTGGCTATGAGTTCCTGCACCTGCTTGATGTCCTCCACGGCTATCAGGTTGGACGGGTTCGGTATGGATGCGTGCCTGTTCTTCTTTTTCTCAAGCAGCGACAGTTCCCGCTTCTGATTGGGAACGAAAATCATCTGGTTGTAGATGATTGTGGTCGCACCGGGGATGCTGTCGATGGCCGACACAAGATCCACCGGCATCTGGGTGTTGTTTACCTCTATATTGGAGAACGGTCGTATGATGCCTGGCAGACCGGCATTGTCCACATCCACCAAAGAGAATATCCTGCATTTCTTATCGCCAAGACCGATAAACTCTTCACCGACCTTGATGTTGTTCATCGCAATGGTCTTGCCTGTGAAGTCCATAGCAAAGAAACGGTCGATATACTCAGATGCCTCTTTCTTGCCAAGGAATGAGGAACGCAATCCGGCATCCCTCAGCTGATCCTGCACCTTATGTATCTTCAATATGAAATCACGCCACTTCTTCTGGTCGTAGGAGAACAGGGCACTTTTCTTCGATTCCTGCGTGATGGTCAGATAGGTGGTGCTGTCGGTGTACTGCCGGCCGTTGAAGTAGTTGAAATAGGCCTGAGAGAGATATTCCATCCGCGAGGCATCCTCTTTCATGAAGCCGTTTCTCGTGAATATGTCCTGTTTATGCAGGGCGTACCCTTCACCGAGTGTCTGTGCCAGCGCGGTAAACAGCCGGGTAAATTCATAGTACCCGTCGATGTCGGCGGAGTATTTCTGTACCGGGTTCTCCATCTTGAGAATGGCCGAATATTCTCCCGTCTTTGTGTACAGCACACCGATGCCTTCACATTCTTCCACAGAGAAATAGATATTCTGGAAGATACGTTTACGTTTCTCTCCCGTACCGAAAGCATATACCGAGATGGCCATCCCGATAAGCAGTGCGATAATTATCAGTATTACATATAATGTCATTGTGCGTATTATTTCAGAATAGATAAAACAGTCTCAGTTTCCCTTTGGAATACCGTTTCGACATATTCCCGGTCATTACCCCGTAGGTCATGTCAATCAGGTAGGCGGTCATGACACTCGATTCCGAACTTGTCAGATATTCGCCTGCGGGGACATCCATATCAAAATTTACGGCTCCGGTCTGCAGCATGTAGTAGAGCGAGGCCATCTCTGCAAGCGACGGTACATAGCTTGCAGAATGACACGACACCTGTGTCAGCATGTCGCCATCCGATATGCCGGTCTTGTCCGGACTCTCGCATTGTTTCAGCAATGCGGTTGTCAGTTGTGCCCCGTCGTTGTAACCGAGAGCGCAATCCTTGCTGTATGGCATTCCAGGCTTGTATATAATCTTGCTGTCCGGCTCCACCTCATGGTCTCTCACCGGATTCAATATCCCTTCTTTCAGTTTTCCGTCTATCGTCGGAAACAGCCTGCGGCTTGAAATTACCCCTGTCGAGAAGCGGTAAGCATCGCGGCAGTCGCTGACACCCACAGCTTTCCCATGTGTCCCGTCAGTCTCTATCACGACAGCCACCGACAGGCTGTCCCGTTGTCCGCTTATTCTGCCATCACGTTGCAGGTATTGACCGGCACACACGGAATCCGGTTTTTCTTTCGTCACCGGGGTCAGTTCCCGTTTTGTCTCGACCCAACTGCCGCTCACGGCAATCTCACCGTCGGTTATGCTCAGGTTCAGCTGTGTGAGGCTCCCTGCACCCATTGGCGGGAGAGTGGTTCTCAATACGTGGCTCCGCTTGTTTACGGAGATGATGGCGGTCATCATGCCAGGCTGCGCTGTGGGTATCAGATAGAAGTCGTGCGCCTGTCCGTTGTTCAGCACACAGTCGGTGTCTGTCGAACGGATGAAACCGGACGGGCGTTTCCCGCTCCATATCCCTTTGCAGGGCTGATAGTCACCTGCCGTATGGATATTTTCTCCGCAGATCCGGATGTCGTCAAGCATATCATGCAGGTCATCGCTTTTCAGATGAATACGGAGCAATGCCATCGAACTGTGCATCACCATACGCACCTGAACTGTATTTCCTATGTTCCGGTTCGTTTCCGTTCCGAACAGGTTTTCCGTGAACGGTGCTTCCAACGTCACGAAATTGTCCGTGCCAATTCCTTGACGGTAGGGATAATACACATACACAGGGGCAAGGGTGTCAGATGTGACTGCTTTCCTGTCCGATGATTCGTAGGATTCCCCATGCCTCATATAACGGACACCGCCGAAGGCTTCACGCTCTTCCGCTGTGGCATCACTGACTGACGCATGGACACAGACATACGGCAACACCCGCGTCAGCTCGCCCTCATTGGCGATACAGACAACAAACGGGCGGCAGGACTTCTTCCAACCGTCACGTACCGTCTCCGCCGTGCTTTGGGCTACCGGTCTTTCCGCTTGCCCTCTTTCATTACAGCAAGCCGAAATCAGAAACAGGAATAATATGCCTATGATTGTATTGCGTACCATTTTTAATCAGATCTTTCGTGAACGGGCATAAACAAATACCCCTTTTTCATTTTTCTTGCTGTGAAGCCCCTTGCGCTGTTTCATCACGATAAGGGCGGCTCCGCTGCCTACAACGGCAACAAGGACAATGAGTCCTCCGAGAAAACCTGTCAGGCAGTAGGTGACTATGAAGCCGAGTATCGCCCCGCCTATAGCACCTGCCGCCCAATAGATGTACCGCCCTTGGATGCCCATAAATTCAAGGGGCCTCTGAAGCCCCCTGAACAATGGGTATCCGCAGTAGCGGTTGGTAACGTTTGTTTCGTTCGCCATGCCGGATCAGTTCGTCACACCGAAGAACATGGGCAATGCCTGGGCCGCAGCCACAAGGAAGATACAGGCTCCCACAATCATCATGATGGACTTCTTCACGTCCTGCTCCTCGTTGTTCATCTTGATGTACACCGAGATGGCACCGACCACAGCCACGATGCCGGCGATGGCGTAACACAGCTTCACGACGTAGGGGATGTACTTGGCAATCTCCTCCGTCACGGTGCTTAACGCGGTCGTACCGGCTGAATAGTCGCCTGCGGCATTCTGTGCCACGGCACTCACAGTCCCGACGAGAAGCATGAGCGAGAGCATCTTCAGTCGCTCGAAAGAGCACAGGCTCTTCATCATCTTTTTCAGTTTCTGATACATTTGTTTGATGTTAAATTAATAATACTTATATCTCTTCTGCAGTAGAGCCTCTGTTATACCCTGTAGCCGAAGAATGCCGGGAATACGATGGACGCGCCGATGATGAACATCGCCGCTCCGAAGACCATCATGATGTCCTTGACAATCCCTTCCTCGCCGGTATTCATCTTGATGTATATCTGCATGACAGCGTAAATCCCCACGATGGTGGCGACAGCATACGTCAGATACAGCACATAAAGCATCATCGTTACCACATAGTCGTGCATGAGAGCCAACGCATCGGCTCCCCATGAATAGTCCACGCCCCCGCATTTGGCGGACGCGGGCAAGGATGCCGTGAGCAGTGCCGCAGGCATCGTCAGCCATCTTTGTATCCTGTTTTTCATCCCGTCAAATGGTTATCTCTCCCGGCTCCAGACCGGGTTGGGTCTGGGGCGCATCGTCCCGGAACAGCGTGCCACGCTTGTTCTCCGACAAAAGATATTCTTGGAACTCAACGTCTTTCAGCGCGACCTCGTCTTTAATATCGGCATCCTCCAGGTTCTCCGTTACCTGCCGGACCTTCTCTTCCGAAGCATCCGGCGATACCTTTTCCCTTTCTTCACCCTCTCCGGAATCATCGGCGGCATCTTCCTCGTCCGGCATATCATCCTCTGACGTGCCTACCTGAAAGCCCTGCGAGGTCTCGCTTACCGGAACCGCCTCGTCTTCCTGCATCGAACTGAGGTCAAAGACCTCTTCCGACGGATTCACAGGCTCTTTCTTCGCGTGCAAATCCTTATATATGGTCACTGCATAATAGCCGACCAATAGTATTGTCACAAAAATGACATAAACTGTGAATACACTCATCTGATTTCTCTGTTGTGTAATTGAATTTGAAAATCAGGTGCAAAGAAATAATGCTTCAGGGTGCTTAAGAAAGATTCGGAAGAAAATATATCCGAATTTCCGTATATTTAATATATGGCAGAAATATCGGACTATAAATCGGACTAACGAAGTATAGATAATAAAAAAGCCTGTCAAATGGCAGGCTTCTGTATGATACCTCTGAGAGGAACTGTATCATGGCATTTTCTTCTTGCCCCGCAACAGGTCATTCACATCCTTGTACATGGGATATTGCTCCATTATGTCCATGATAGTCCAGTTGTTCATTTCCCTAAGAAAATCCACCACTTTACGACCGGCATCGTCGTTGTCCATATAACAATAGATTTTCTTGTACTTTTTCAATCTGGGCACGGCTCTCGACAAAGTGCTTACCGAGTTCAGAACGACACATTCACATCCATCAGACGGAATCGAGAACTTGCCGTTTCGGATACCGGTCTCAAACGAGAGGTAATCCATAAAACCTTCAAAAAGACAACAGGCATCCACTTCATCCTTGTTCCGGATAATCGTAATACTCTTAGGTGACATACACCCTTTGAAGTATGGATTCCGCATCTCATATCCGCCGGCTTCGTTTGGAAAGGCAAGCGCATAATATTCCCTGCCGTTGGTAGTGTAGCGTATCTCCCGGCAACGGGTCTCCGCTACCGTCATGTCTATCCCCCTTGAGGCGAGATAGGAACGGAGCGCACGGGAAACCAATGGCCCTACATGGATGTTCCGGAAAGTCTTGCATTCGCCCCGGCTGTTGCATGGCGGCACCGTCTTGCGCACCTTTGGCTGTATCACCGGATTGGCCGCAGCAATCATCCTGAGTACCTGCGATATATCCTTGGTCCGGTATATCAGACAACCGAGGTCTATGATGTCCCCGCTTTGACCGATGCCGAAGTCATACCATATATTACGTTTCTTGTTCACCTTGAATGAAGGTGTCCGGTCTTCACGGTATGGCGCGTGGTACCATGCCGAGAAATCACTTTCTTTCGTCGGATACACACCGATGGCCCTAAGAAAGTCCACTATATCAAGCTGTTTTATTTCTGCTATGTTCATTGTTCCACCTTAACTGTTCACTCCTCACAAACGTTGTCATATTTGTCAGGATTGCCACCGAGCCATTCATCCAGCTCCTGCTTATTGAAGAAGATGAGACGGCCCGAAGGACGGTGGCAGGGTATCCTGTTCTGACGTGTCAGCTTGTAGAGCTGGCTCTTCGACAACCCCGTATAGTCTTGCGCTTCGTTGAAGTTCAGCACACTCTTATTATTATAGATGGCGGTTCTCAACCGCTTCATCTGTTTGATGATGTAGTCAAGCCGTAGCATACAGGCCTGACATTGTGTTTCCATTTTAGCCGGATTCATATTATCCATTCTGATTCACTTTTTCGTTTTTGTTCTGTTTTCACTTCATCCGTTCAACTATTATATATACACGGACTGAATGAACGGTTTTCCGAAGCCGTTTCATTCCTTCTGGGCATCTATCAACGGCAGTCCCGGATGGGTTCCGGGCAGACAGTAGTCGTTGCTCCCACATTTGACAATGTAGCGGTTCCGCAACAGGTAGGTCAGCAGCTTCGACAGCACTGTACGTCCCCTTGTGAAACCAATGGTCGCGTATCCTTTTGCCAATGCCGTTATCGTGTTCTCATATCCGGATATGACAGAGTCGCCGAAAGCGACCGTCAGTGCCTCCGTATGCTGTTCGTCCGTTATGTCGGTGCTTTTTATCTTGACGGGTCTGGACTGGGTCGTGTCGATGTCATATCCGCCGGCTTCTTCCGGCAGACCGTCCTGATTGATCCGGAACGCAAAAGGCTTGAACTCCTTGTCACGGATGTTCAGCGGTCGCACTTCACTTACATTCGCCACTGTACTGCTTTTGCTGATGACAAGCACGGTCTCCGCCTTGTTGCTCAGTTCCGTTCCGATATGTCCTCTCACATTATCATCCCCCTTGTTCAGGTGGAGAACACAGTGAATGTGCAGGTCGTAACGGCTGGACCATTGCATCAGCTTGTTGATGACACTGACCGATTCTCCCGGATTGTTGATGTCCAGCATCAGGTCACGGATGCCGTCGATGATGACGAGTCCGTATCCGTCGTTTTTCTGAAGCGCGTACTCTATCAATCGCAACCGCAGGTTGGGGCTGTATTCCCGCAGACCGAAGAAGACAAGGTTGTCACAGTTCATATTGTCAGGCAGTCCGGCAAGGCGGAGGATACGCTGCATCACATTGTGACAGTGGAAGCGGCTCTGCTCTGTGTCCACATATAATATCTTGCGCTTGCCATCAGGCAGCTTGGCACGGTATTGCAGCACCTTCCCGTTAGCCAGTGACGCGGCCACGAGTGCGGACACATTAAAGGTCTTCTTGCTCTTCGCCTTGCCTGTCGATGCGCTGAAGTTGCCAAGTGTCGCTATCGTGGAGTTGTCCACCCATATTATCTGCGGAGGCACCTTATATATCTCATCAGCCTTTATGAGCGAGGCCTGGAGAAGCTCCTCAAGGACTGAGCTGTTCTCGTCCCGGCCGGATTGTTCAAAATCAGTATAGTCCATCCTATTTGCGTTTTAGAGGTTTGTTCATTACATACCGTAGCGCATCCTGCTCATACTCCTTCTGCATCTTCACTGGACTCTCCTTGATCCATGCCAGCAGCTCGTTCTTATAGAAGTAGATTGTCTTGCCACCCGGCTTGTAATGGGGGATGGCGCAGGTACGGGTGAGTTTATAAAGCTGGCTCTTCGAGGCTCCGAGAAAGATACTTGCCTCTTCAAGTGTCAGGACTTCCTTCGCCGCGAACAGCGCATCTTCAATCCGTTTGACCTGAGCCTTCAATTCGTCGGGACTCCCGAACCTATTTATCCATTCCTCGATCTTGCTGATACGTTCCTGCAAGCCGGCAAGAACCGGGTCTTTGATTGGATTTGTCATATTATTGTTTTTTAGATTTGACAATACGAGGTTTGCCTTCTGTTACCTGTAACCGGTTACGGAGGGCAAAATTATAGTGTGACAAGGCTAAATCAATGGCTCACAACTTGATAAGAGCCAATTCTCAAGCCTGTTCTCAAGACCTTTTGTTTCACTTGTCGCTATTTGTGTCCTTTCATCTGCTATGTGCTATATCTTTTGCCATTTTGCGGATGGTGTCATATATACTTTTCGCACTTGCCTTAGCCTCGTTGAGAGCCGATGAGAGATTGCCGCACTTGAGCGGCTCTCCATTGGCGGAGGACAGAACCAGCCGGTGAGTGGCGATGACCTGTTGCCATTGCTTGCATATCAGGTTCTGTTCGCACAGCGAATCAAAGAATATGGCAACCCGTCTGTTGTTGGCCGACCTGAGTGGAGTGCCAGCTTTACAACCGAACAAGGACTGCATGTCTGATTCTGTGACCGGGGCGGAAAATAAATGAGCCTCATTTGCACAATGCACAATAAGGCTCATTTGATTGGGAGTGAACATGCACTCGAAAGTATACGGATTATCGTTCCCGCCATTGGGCAGGAGATTGTCAATCGGTATCGGACCAGGCGCGTCTGTCGTATCCAGCAGCCGCTGCATGTCGATGAAGTCCTCTTGCGAGAACTTCTGCCGGCCGAAAAACCGTACCACCAGATCCTTCCTTGTCCTCAGAAGGTCGGTCATGATACCGAGGTTGGTCAGATGATTGTTCATCCCGGAGGCATCCATACAATCAGTATAGGTATGGCTGTTAAGGAAGTCCGTCACATAGCGGTCATACAGCTTGCCGCTGCCGACCACTTCCTGTTGATAACTCTTGAATGCCGATTTATACAGCATCCACAGGCTTTCACGTCTGTTGCCGGATGACGTTCTTTGAACGAACGGGCAGTGGTGGCAACGACGCAAAAAGAGAGAGAAGATCTTTTCTTGGTCTCATGTCGTTTAAATTTATGTTGTTACTAAAAAGCTGAATCCAATAGAGATACAGCCTCATATTTCTTGCTGTTGATAATCTTGGCATATATCTGGGTCGTCCGGACATCTGTGTGTCCCAGCAACTTACTGGTGGTGTACAGGTCGGCTCCCATCGTCAATTCCATCGTCGCAAACGTGTGGCGACTCACGTGGTAGGTCACGTGCTTGGTGATGCCCGCTTTCTTTGCCCAGCTGGTGATAATATCAAGGTTGCGGTCGGGCAAGGTGGAGAACACCCGGTCGTCATCCCCGGCTTCACCACGCTCCGGCATCCATCGCAACGCCTGCTGGTTGAGTGGCAGGTACAATGGCTGCTTCGTCTTGTACTGTAATATCTCAACGCGGATCTTGCCGTCTTCTGTCACTATGTCTTTCCATTTCAATGCCCTGACGTCACTGATGCGAAGCCCGCAGAAGCAGGAGAACAGAAAGGCTGCCTTGATGTCGGGACGTCTGCAAGGGGTGTCTATGAGCTTCTTGACCTCTTCCACTGTCAGATACTCACGTTTCGTCGCACCGTCCTTCAAGGCTTCAGTGTTAATCCTGTTTACCGGGTTCTCATTGACGATACCTTCCTCGATGGCCATATTCATGGCAGCCTTGATACATTTGAGGTAATTCAGGACGGTTCCCTTTGATGGACGGGTGTTTTTATAGGTAATGTATTCGTTCATCATATAGATGACAAACTCATTACAGAACTCCCTGTTGATTTCTCCGATGGTAATGTTGGGCGAAAGGTTCTTTATTGCCTTGATAAGGCAGTTCACCCACCGGTATGCCGATGGACGGCCTTTGCTGACCTGACAGTCACGGAAGATTTCAAGCCAGTCAATGAATCTCATTTTTATTCGCGTCTTGTCCTTAATCGAGGCTGCGCCGTTAACGATGTCCATGATGCGTTGTGCTTTAATTGCATAAACGGCCTGCATCGTCATTTTATTCTGCATCTTCGCATTGGCATCGGTCTCCGGGATAAGATACATCTTCAGATAGTCATAACTGCGTCTGCCGTTATGGTTGATTGAAAGGTATATCGACCGGTTGCCATTCGCCAATTCCTTGAAACGGATGCGTACCGGCTCCTTGGTCTTGCTGTTTCGCTTGCGTTCGGTTTCCACTGCCGCAATTTCAGAAACCACCTTTTTGGTCGCCTGATATTCCTTGTATTTGTCCACACGGTCTTTTGATACGGCTCGTTCCGACTGACGGACGTATGTCCCGGCCTCGATTTCTTTCAGGATCTGCCGTCTGGCGGCATTGGCCTTGGCCATCACGCGCTTTGTCTGTTCCTCGCTGTCATCCGGAGTGAGGTAGAGACCCAGTGATTCAGTAGCACGATTCTCTCCATAGAATATATCAAGGAACAGGGACCTGTTTCCGTTACGCAGTTTACGCTTGCGGATGATGATGACATTTTTTGTTTCCTCAGAATCATCAGGCGCGACCTCAGTATTGACCTCGGCATCCTCTTGAACCGTATCCTGATCGGCGGAGCCACTGGTGATTTCCAACAGCCGTTGCTCCTTTATGCGGTCAGCAGCCGCACGGATGCGAAGATTATTCTCCTTGTCCGCTTCGGTCACTTCCGGTTCAAGATAGAGCTTCAGGAACTCATATTTACGGACTCCGCCCATATAGATGTCCAGATACAAAGACTGTCGTCCGTTCGCTATCTCTTTCGTCCGGAGAGTGACAGGCTCCTTGGCGATACGGCCACCGCCTTTTCTTGTTCGCTTGGGTTTTTCCGACTTTGCTATGGCAGAAGGTTGAACCGCTGTTTCCTTTTCCAGAGAAACCGCAGGTCGTTCGGCGAGTTCCCGGTTTTTATCATCTTTCAACTTTTCTGCCTGAGCCATAATCTCCTTGTTGGCAGCTATGGCTTCAGGTGTTGTCTCCGGGAGCAGATACAACTTTAGAAACTTATAGGACCGTTTCCCATTTCGGTAAATGTCCAAGTAAATGGATTGTGTACCATCCGCCAGTTCCTTGAAACGGATGCGCACCGGCTCCTTTGCCTGTTTGGTACCAGATTTTCTCATTGCAGATTTTGTTATTTGTTTCTTTATGTTGCAAAGATACGAAAAACAATTCATTTTGTTACTAAATCGAGAACCAAAAATGAACCACAAAGAACCAAAATATCTATCTTTATCTGCAAAAGTAACAAATTAATAACAAAACTGCAAAATCTTATATCTGTCTCTTATACACATCTCCGAGCCCACGAGACCGTACTAGATCT